>Ga0154739_1039_pt1 | contig 17258 bp, 11 predicted proteins | sample Rifle2008BG16ft_FD_105747 | JGI IMG/M metagenome (GOLD analysis project Ga0154739, IMG submission 105747) | Candidatus Eisenbacteria bacterium RBG_16_71_46 | reverse complement strand
CTGGACGCCGCAGCAGGTGATCGAGGCGCTGAGAAGCACGGCCTCGCGCTCCGGTACTCCCGACAACCGTTACGGCTACGGCCTGCCGGACGGCAGCCTCGCCCTGCTGGTTCCCACGGTCGGGGTGCCAGTCGCCACCCGCGCCGGGCATCCGCGGATCGCCCTGCTCGGGCCCAATCCCCTGCGCCTCGGCGGGCCCGACGCGCGGGTGCGCTTCGCCCTCGAGGAGAACGCCCCGGTGGACGCCGACGCCCGGGTGCGCGTGCTCGACGCACAGGGCCGGCGGGTGCGCCTGCTATGGTCGGGGCGCGTGCCGTGCGGGCGCTGGCTGACCGCGGCCTGGGACGGCCGCGCGGAAGGGGGCGCCACCGCGGCGCCCGGGCTCTATTTCATCTCGGTCGAGGTCGGCTCGCTCGGCAGCGCGGTGAGAACGGTCTTCCTGCGCTGAGGGCGTGCCGGCGGCCGCTCCACGTTCATCGTCGACGAAAGGTCTCGCGCATGAAGGCATCGCTGTTCTTCTTGGTTCTGGCATCGCTCGTGTCGCCCGTGATCGCCACGGCGGCGAACGAGGCCGGAGAGGTCCGCACGGTGACGCTGCGCAACGGCCTGCGCATCGTGCTCGCCCCCGACTCGGCGGCCGCGACCGCCGACGTGACGGTGTGGTACCTCGCCGGCACGCGCTACGAGCGCGAAGGTCTCAGCGGCATCACGCACCTGTGCGAGCGCCTGATGTTCCGGGGCTCCAAGACCTACGGTCCCGGGGAGCACCTGCGGCTGCTCCACGCCGAGGGGGCCACGGTCAGCACCTTCACCACGGCCGACTTCAGCAGCTTCTACCAGACGCTTCCACCGGCGGCGATCGATCTGGCGTTGTCGCTCGAAGCCGACCGCATGGGGTCGCTCGTGCTGCGCCAGGCCGACCTCGACGCGGAGCGGGCGGTGGCCCACGAGGAGAACCGCCGGCTCGCCGCCAGCTCGCAGGTCATCGTGGGCATGCAGCAGCTCCTGGGCGCGGCCTTCCGTGGCGGCCCCTACGCGCTGCCGCCGGTCGGCCGCGACGCGGACCTCGCCCGCATCACGCTGCAGGACGCGAAAGCCTACTGGAGCGGGCGGTACGGGCCGAACAACGCGGTGCTCACCGTGGTGGGACGCTTCGATCCGGACCGCACGCTGGCCGCGGCGCGCAAGGCCTTCGAGCCGATTCCCCGCCGGCGTGTCCCCCCGGCGCCGGCGCGAAACGCCGCCGGCCAGCCCGCCGCGCGCTTCGTGACGCGCCCCTTTGCCGGCACGTCGCCGACGTTGCTCGCGGGCTGGCGGGCGCTGGCGGACGGCGATCCCGATGCGCCCGCCGTGGAGGTGCTGGCCCGGCTGCTCGCGGGCGGCCCCGGCGCGCGCCTGTCCCGGGCGCTCGGCGGAAAGGACGGTTCCGAGGCCTACGTCGTCCAGGGCGGGGTGGACGCCCGCCAGGAGGCGGGGCTGCTCTATGCGTTCGCGGTGTTCCCGCCAGGTGCGGACAGTGCCCGGGTGCAGAGCGCGGTGCGCTCCGAGGCGGCGCGCCTCGCGACCGAGGCGGTGACGCCCGAAGCGCTGGCCCGGGCCGAGCGCCAGGTCGAATCCACGACGCTGTTCCTGATGCAGGGCTCGCGCGGGAAGGCGCGCGCGCTCGGCGCCGGGTGGGTGCTCGCTGGGGACCCGCGCGCCATCGAGGGCCGCCTCGCGCGGCTGCGGGGGCTCACCCCCGCGGACGTGCAGCGCGTCGCCGCGCGCGTGCTGGATGCGGACCGGCTGGTACTGGTGTGGATGCCCGCCACCGGCGCCCCGGCGAACGCGGAAGGGGAGGGCCGGCCATGAGCGGCGCGCGCCGGACCTCCCGGGCCCGCGGCACCGCCGCATGCGCATGCCTCGTCCTCGCGTGCGCCGCCCCCGTGCTGGCCCTCTCCGCCACCGCGCGGGCGGAGGGCCCGCCGCCCTACCGGATCGCGCGGCCGGCCGAGCGCACGCTCGCGAACGGGCTGCGCGTGATGGTGTTCCGCGATTCCCGTCTGCCGATCGTGCAGATCCAGCTCGCGGTCCCCGCGGGCTCGACCCGCGATCCCGCCGGCCGGGAAGGCGTCGCCGCCCTCACCGCGCAGTTGCTGCTCCAGGGCACCAGCTCGCGCGCGGCCGATGCCTTCGCCGACGCCGTCAATCGCCTCGGCGCCAACGTCAACGGCACGGCGGTACGCGACTTCAGCCTGCTCAGCGGCGGCTTCCTCGCGCGCGACTTCGAAGCCGGGATGGAGCTGTTGAGCGATGCCGCGCTGCACGCGATCTTCCCCGAGGACGCCTTCCAGAACGCGCGCGCGCAGGCCGGCCGCTCCCTGATCCAGCTACGGCAGAACGCCGCGCGCACCGCGGACGAGCAGATCTGGGCGCTGGCCCTGGGGGATCGTCCGCTCGGCCGCTCGACCCTGGGCACCCTGAACTCGCTGCTCGCGCTGACGGCCGCGGACGTGCGCGAGTTCCACGCACGCGACTACCGGCCCCAGGGCGCGATCCTCGCGATCGCGGGCGACATCGCGCCGGAGCGCGCGTTCGAGGTCGCGTCTCGGCTGTTCGCGGGCTGGGCCGGGCCGGCGGGCGCGACGGCCCCGGCGCGCGCGAGCGCTCCGCTGCCCGGCCTCGTCATTCGGGTGGTGGACGTCGCGACCGCGGATCGCAGCGAGCTGCGCCTGGGCTTTCCGCTGCCGGGACGGGCGGGGGCCGACGAGCCCGCGCTCGCGGCCGCCAGCGCCGTCCTCGGCGGGGTGCCCGGCTCGCGGCTCGAACGCATGGGGGTCCCCCGCGGGTTCGCCGGACCCGCGCGTAGCACCTACACCGTGGAGCGCGACGGAGGATTGCTGGTCGCCGGGGGCTCGGTGGAGACCGACTCGGTCGCGAACGCCATCGCGCGCCTGCGGACCGAGGTCGCGGCCCTGGCGGAGACCCCGGAACCGTCCTTCCTCACCCATGTCGCCCGCGTCCTCGCGGAGCTGACCCCCAACCCCTTCGAGACGCTCGGCGGGCGGATGAGCCAATGGTGCGCGGCACGCTTCCAGGGGATCACGGATGACGAGCTCATCGGTTACGCCGGCCGTCTGGGCGCGGTGAACGCCGCGGAGGTGGCCCGGGCGGCGAAGCGCTGGCTCGATCCGGCGAAGGCGGCGATCCTGGTCGTCGGCCCCGCCGATCGCCTCAAGCCCGTGCTCGAGAGACTCGGCAAGGTCGAGATCCTCGGACCGGAAAAGCCGCCCCAAGCCGCGGCCGCGCTGCCCGCCCCGACCGCCGAGACCCGGGCTCGCGCCCGGGAGCTGGTGGGCCAGGCGGTCGCCGCCCACGGCGGCGCGGCGCGGCTCGAGGGCATCCAGGACTCGAGCGTCGACGCGGACATGATGCTGATGGTGAACGGTGCCGAGCTTCCCGCGACTTCGAGCCTGCTGCGCAAGGAGCCTGACAAGATGCTCCATGTCACGCGCGTCATGACGTTCGAGACCCGCCAGGTGCTCAACGGCGAGAACGCGTGGTCGTTCACCAGCTCCAGCGATCGGGTGAAGCGAGGCGACAGCCTGGAAGTGGCCGCACTCCGCTCGGGGTTCCGCTCCGACGTGCCGCACCTCCTGCTCTCGGCGGCGGATCCGCGCTCCGAGGTGGTCCATCGCGGACGGGACAAAGTGGGCGACCGCGAGGCGGACCTGGTGGACGTCACTCCGCCCGGCGACGAGCGCTTCCGCCTGGCATTCGACGCCCGGTCCCACCTGCTGCTGGCGCTCTACCAGCATCCGGAGAGCCCCACGAGCGGGTCCTTCCTGGCGAGCAGGCTCTACCGCGACTACCGCGACGTGGGCGGCATCCAGTGGCCATTCTTCGAGGAGCGCGCGCTGGAAGGCCAGAATTCGATGACCATCAAGTTGCGTCAGGTCAAACTCAACAGCGGCCTTCCCAACAGCGTCTTCGGCGTGCCCCTGACGGCCGAATGAACGGGGGGCGGCCGCCGCGGGCGGCCGGCGGCGGCGCACTTGAGGCCCGTGGCGCCCGCGTCTATGCTGCGAGGTTGGCAGGCGGTGGTAGCGGTGCGGCCGTGGCGGCCGAGGTCCGCTACCGCCACCTGCTTCGAACCTGGGAGGGTTCCCACCATGACGGAGACCATGACCGCTGCCTCGTCGCAGCGTGAGATGACGCCACCCGCGAAGTACATCTACGTGTTCGGCGAAGGGCAGGCGGAGGGGAACGCGGGACTGCGCGACCTGCTCGGCGGCAAGGGCGCCGGCCTCGCCGAGATGACCAACGCCGGGGTGCCGGTGCCGCCGGGCTTCACCATCACCACCGATGCGTGCCGCTGGTATTACACGCACGATCGACAGCTGCCCCCCGGGTTCGAGGATCGGCAGCGCGAGGCGCTCGAGCGGCTCGAGCAGCGCATGGGCCGGCGGCTCGGCGCCGCGGACGATCCGCTGCTGGTCTCGGTGCGCTCGGGCGCCAAGTTCTCGATGCCCGGCATGATGGACACCGTGCTGAACCTCGGGCTCAACGATCGTTCGGTCGAGGGACTGAGCGCGCGCACCTCGAATCCGCGTTTCGCCTGGGACTGCTACCGCCGCTTCATCCAGATGTTCGGCTCGGTGGTCATGGGCCTGGAGAAGCGCGAGTTCGAAGCGCGGATCGAGGCGATCAAGCACCGGCGGCGGGTGAAGACCGACGCCGAGTTGCGGGTCGAGGACCTGCGCGCGCTGGTACGCGAATTCGAGGCCTTGGTGCGGCGTCGCGTGGACCGCGACTTCCCTCAGGACCCCTACGAGCAGCTCGCGCTCGCCCGCGACGCGGTGTTCCAGTCCTGGTACAACGAGCGCGCGGTGTACTACCGGCGCCAGAACCGGATTCCCGACGACCTGGGCACGGCGGTCAACGTGCAGGCGATGGTGTTCGGCAACCTCGGCGAGTCGTCGGCGACGGGGGTCGGGTTCACCCGCAATCCGGCCACCGGCGACAACCACTTCTACGGCGAGTTCCTCACCAACGCCCAGGGCGAGGACGTGGTCGCGGGCGTGCGCACCCCGCGGCCGATCGACGAGCTGGAGAGCATCAGCCCCGCGGCGTTCGGGCAGTTGCGCGAGATCACTTCGCGCCTCGAGCGACACTATCGCGACGTCCAGGACTTCGAGTTCACGATCCAGGAGGGCACGCTCTACCTGCTGCAGACCCGCACCGGTCAGCGCACCGGCCAGGCCGCGGTCAAGATCGCGGTGGACATGGCGAACGAAGGCTTGATCACGCGCGAGGAGGCGCTGATGCGCGTGACGCCGGTGGCCCTCGACCAGTTGCTCCACCCGCGGCTGGATCCCAAGGCCAAGCTCCGCGTGATCGCCACCGGTCTCGCCGCCTCGCCCGGGGCGGCGGTGGGCCGGGTGGTGTTCGATGCCGACGTGGCGGCGGAGCGCGGCGTGAAGGAGCGTGTGGTCCTGGTCCGCAAGGAGACCACGCCTGACGACATCCACGGCATGGATGCGTCGCAGGGCATCCTGACCGCGACCGGGGGCATGACCTCGCACGCGGCGGTCGTCACGCGCGGGCGCGGCAAGCCCTGCGTGGCGGGCGCGAGCAGCGTGCACGTGGACGAGAAGAACCGGCGCTTCGTAGCGGGCGGGGTCACGGTCCAGGAGGGCGACTGGATCACGCTCGACGGCGGGACCGGCCGCGTCATCCTCGGCGAAACGGCGACGGTGGACCCGGAGCTGACCGGCGAATTCGGCGTCTTCATGGAGTGGGCCGACGCCCATCGCCGGCTCAAGGTGCGGGCCAACGCCGACGAGCCGCGTGATGCGCGCAAGGCGCGGGACTTCGGCGCCCAGGGAATCGGCCTGTGCCGCACCGAGCACATGTTCTTCGCCGAGGAGCGCCTGCCGCACGTGGTCGAGATGATCATGAGCGCCCCGACCGCCAAGGCGCTGCAGGCCCAGCTCGAGGCCCTGCAATCCGAGCTGGCGGCGCGCCCCGACCCCGAGACCGAGCGCGGGCTGCGGCGCGACATGGCCGTGCTCAAGAAGAGTCTCGCAGTACCGCTCAGAGCCTATCGCGGGTCGCTGGCCAGGCTGCTCCCCTACCAGCGCGCGGACTTCAAGGGCCTGTTCAAGGCGATGGACGGCCTGCCGGTGACCATCCGCACGCTCGATCCGCCGCTGCACGAGTTCCTGCCCAAGCGCGAGGACCTGATGAGCGAGGTCGCCGTGCTGCAGGCCGAGTGGGAGCGGGCGAAGAAGCGCAACCGCAAGGCCCCGAAGCCGGCGCGCCTCCGCCGCCAGGAGACGCTGCTCAAGCGGGTGGAGGAGCTGCACGAGTTCAACCCCATGCTCGGCCACCGCGGTTGCCGCCTCGGGATCACCTATCCCGAGGTCACCGAGATGCAGGCGCGCGCCATCTTCGAGGCGGCGTGCGACGTGACCAAGAGCGGGGTGAAGGCCTTCCCGGAGATCATGATCCCGCTCGTGGGGCACGTCGAGGAGCTGCGCCACCAGGCCGCGCTGGTGCGCCGCGTGGCCGAGGAGGTCATGGCGAAGCAGGGGGTGAAGGTCGAGTACCTGGTGGGCACGATGATCGAGGTCCCGCGAGCGGCGGTGACGTCGGACCGCATCGCGGAGGAGGCGGAGTTCTTCTCCTTCGGCACCAACGACCTGACGCAGCTCGCCTTCGGCTTCTCGCGCGACGACGCCGGCAAGTTCCTCCCCGAGTACCTGGAGCGCAAGATCCTGCCGACCGACCCGTTCGTCAGCATCGACGTCGAGGGCGTGGGCGCCCTGGTCGAGATGTCGGTCGAGAGGGGCCGCCGCACGCGGCCGCGGCTCAAGGTGGGCATCTGCGGGGAGCACGGCGGCGATCCGGCGAGCGTCGAGTTCTGCCATCGGGCGGGGCTCGATTACGTGTCGTGCTCGCCGTTCCGGGTCCCGATCGCGCGCCTCGCGGCGGCCCAGGCCGTGCTGCGCGGGAAGACGGCCGCCAGCGATCAACGCTAGTCCCGAGCGCTCCGGCGCGCCCTCGGGCGCCCATCGGGGGGCCGCCGCCGGCGGCTCCCCGGTGTCGGTCGCGATCGTGATCCCGGCGCTGAACGAGGAGCAGGCGCTGCCCGGCGTGCTCGCGGAGATCCCCCGCGAGCCGGCGCCCGGCGCGCGGGTCCGCGAGGTGGTGGTCGTGGACAACGGCTCCACCGACCGCACCGCCGAGGTCGCCCGCGCCGCGGGCGTCACGGTGGTCTCCGAGCCGCGACGCGGCTACGGCGCCGCCTGCCTCGCCGGGCTCGCCCGTTTGCGCGCCGATCCGCCCGACGTCGTGGCGTTCCTCGACGCCGACCACAGCGACGATCCGCGCGAGCTCGGCGCGGTGCTGGCGCCGATCCTCGCCGGGGGGGCCGACCTGGTGATCGGCTCGCGCGCGCTGGGCGAGCGCGAGCCGGGTGCGCTCACGCCGGTGCAGGCCTTCGGCAACCGCCTCGCGACGGCGCTGCTCGCGTGGCTCTACGACGCGCGCTTCACCGATCTCGGTCCGTTCCGGGCGGTGCGTTGGGAGGCGCTGGAGCGGTTGCGGATGCGCGACCGCGACTACGGCTGGACCGTCGAGATGCAGGCCCGCGCCCTGCGCGGCCGTCTGGCGTGCGCCGAGGTCCCGGTGCGCTACCGCCGGCGTGGCGCCGGACGCTCGAAGGTCGCGGGCACCTGGCGGGGCAGCTTCGGGGCGGGCTGGAAGATCCTGTTCACCATCGCCCGCGTGCGCCTCGGCGGCTGACGGCGCCGGCCGGGGGCGCGAGGGCGGGTTCGGCTCTTTTCCGTTCCGGGCCGCGCGCTTCGGCTCCGCCCTCCCTGGCTCCCGCCGAAGCGCGTCGGGGCAAGCTCCGCTCCTGCTCCGCGTGCCCCTCCAGCGGCCCGGAACGGAAAAGAGCTGCCCACGACGGCGCCCGGTTGCCCGGCTGCGGGGCGCAGTCTATCCTGCCGCCTTCGACCGACCGGGAGGCCGCATGTTCGTCGAGGAGTACCTGCAGGAGCTGCGGCGGGATCGCTTCGCCCCGCATGCCCTGCTGCGCTACGCCCGTCGCGCGGCGGGGCGTGCGCGCGAGGACTGGGTGTCCAATCCCAGCGCGGTGCGCTCGGTCTGGAACATCGCCTTGGGTTTCTTCGCCGCCGCGTTCGCGGGCGCGGTGGCGATCTCGCTCGGTTACGACCGGCGCCTCGCCTACGACTTCTTCCTGCGCACGGCGCTGTGGATCCCGCCCGCGTTCGGATTCGTCACCCTCTACCTGGGTCTGCTGCGCGACCGCGACGGCTACCGGCTCTCGGCCCTCAATCTGCCGATCCTGCTCACCCTGGTGCGGCTGGTGCTGGCGCCCGGCATCGCGCTGTTCGTGGTGGACCGGCACTTCGCGCTCGCCTTCTCGGCCTACCTGCTGGCGTCGCTCACGGACGTGGGCGACGGCTGGCTGGCGCGACGCTGGGGCCAGATCACGGCACTCGGCACGGCGCTCGATCCGCTGGTGGACATCGTGTTCCACCTCGCCATCCTCGGCGGCCTGCACGCCGCCGGCCTGCTGCCGACGTGGGTGTTCGCCGTCGCCGCACTGCGGTACGGGATGCTGCTCGTCGGCGGCGCCTGCCTCCATCTCTTCGTCGGCCCGGTGAAGATCCAGCCCACCGCGTTCGGCCGTTTCACCGGCGTCATGATGTCGGCGCTCGTCATGCTGCTGATGCTGCTTCCGGTCCTGCGCCCGGGCGTGGCGGCGAAGCTCGAACCGCTCACGGTCATCGCGCTCGGCGTGCTGTTCTCGGCCACGGTGGTGCAGGTCGCGGTGCTCGGCTGGTACAACCTGCGGCTGATGCAGGGCGAGGAGCAGGCGCGCGGGCGCGTGGTCGGCGACGTGCGGTGGGACGGGCGATGAACGCCGCGGTGCTCGAGGGCGAGCTGCAGCACTTCTTCGCCACCGAGGTCCTCCAGCTCCTCGGCCTGGCGCGCGCCACGGGCCGTCTCGAGCTGGCACGGGGCGAAGAGCGCGCCGACCTCTACGTCGAGGACGGGCGGCCGGTGTTCGCGCGCACCACCGGCGTCTCCGTGCGATTGGGGGACGTCCTCGTCCATCGCGGCGACATCCGCCCCGAGGCGGTGGAGTTCGCGCTCGCGATGCAGAAGGACCAGCCCGGCGAGCGCCTGGGCGAGATGCTGGTCAAGAGCGGCGCCCTCTCGCCCGAGCAGGTGAAGATCGCCGTGATCGAGGTGCAGCGGCGCATCCTCTACGGCGTGCTCCTGTGGCAGGAGGGACGATTCCGCTTCCTGCCGGGCGAGCGCGTCGAGGCGGAGGACATCCAGCTCGACCTCGAGCTCGATCGCCTGATTCTCGAGGGGCTGCGGATCGCCGATCAGGCCCGCAGCCGCTGAGGCGCCGTCCGCAGACGCCCGCGGGCAAGGCGTCGCGGTCGTCGCTTCCATCGGGCTCCGTGCCCGGCGGTCCTCCGCGGGCGGGGACCTCCGCGCGGGCCGCTCGGCCTCGCTGCGCTCTGAGGGGCGCCCTGCCGGAGCGGGCTTCGATGGCATCCGGTGCATATCCTCGGCGCGCCCGCCAGTCCCTGGCTCCTGCGCGCCTGCGGAGCCCGCGCTCCGGTCCCCGCCCGTTCCGGCCCGCTGGCAGGCGTGGTGCCCGGCCACGACTCCGCTCGTCGCGCGACCGCGACGCCTTGCCCGCAGACGCCCGCGGGCGGCGCCTGGGACGCGCTGGACCGCGCGGGCCTCCGGGCTCTACAGTCGCGGTGTCGCGGTCTCGTTCCGCGGCCGGGCGCGCCGCCCCGTACACCTTCCGGACCACCGCTCCCGCCGACGAGGACGTGACCGACCTTTCGCTCCATCTCGCGCCCAACGTCGCCTGGGTCCCCCTGCTGGTACTCACCCTGGGCGCGCTGCTGCTCGCCGCCTGGGCGTACGGGTTCATCGCGCCCCCGCTGCGCCCGTTCGCCCGGCGGACGCTCACGGCGCTCCGCTTCGTGGCCCTCGCGCTCCTCCTGTGGCTGCTGGCCCAGCCGGTGCTCGAGCGCGCGGGCGGCAGCGGCCAGCGGGTGATCGTGCTGCTCGACCGCTCGCGCAGCATGGACCTGCCGACCACGCCGGGCGGGGTGTCGCGTGCGAGCGAGGCCGCGCGCGTCGTCGTCGAGCTGGAACGCGCCTGGCGCGGGCGGGCCGGCGTCGAGGTGCTGCCTTTCGCCACCACGCTCGCCGCCGACACCGGGCGCGTCACCGGGCGCGGGGCCACCGGGCTCGGCGATGCGCTCGCCGCGCTCGCCACCGCGCCGGTCGCCCAGCGCGCGGGTGGCGTCGTGGTCGTGAGCGACGGCGCGGTCAACACCGGGGAGGACCCGGTGGCGGCGGCGCGCTCGCTCGGGCTCCCGGTGCACACGGTGTTGGTGGGCGCGAGCGCTCCCGACCGCGCGGTCGCGTCGGTCGAGGCCTCGGCTCGCGCACGGGTCGGCGAGGCTACGCCGGTGCGCGTGCGCGTGACCTCGAGCGAAGCCCGCGGCACGCCGATCGGAGTGCGCCTGCTCGACGGCGCGCGCGAGATCGGGCGGGCCACGGTCCTCTCCCCCGGGAGCGGCGCCGAGGCCACCGCGGAGTTCCGCATCACGCCCGCGCGGGCCGGGCTCGCGGTGTGGACCGCGGTCGTGGATTCGCTGGCCGGCGAGATCACGACCGCCGACAACGCGCGCCAGACCGCGCTCGAGGTGGACCCCGGACGGCTCGGGGTGCTGATCGTGAGCGGCGGTCTCAACTGGGATCTGTCGTTCATCCGCCGTGCGCTGCTCGGGGACTCGAGCCTGCGCGTGACCACGCTGGTGCGCGCTGCGGGCGGCTGGCGCGCGCTCGAGGACGGCGCGCGGCGCGAGCCGGGGGCGGCCGACGTGCGCGGGCAGGCGGTCGTGGTGCTGGACGCCATCGCGCCCGCGGAGATCGGCGGCGCGTTCGATCAGGCGTTCGCGGCGTTCGTGCGCGACGGCGGCGGCCTGCTCGCCCTTGGCGGCCCCCTTCCCGGCGTCGCGCGGTATCGCGCCGGCGCGTTGGGGAACGATCTCGCGGTCGCGCTCGATCCCGCGGCCATCGGCCGCTCGGGGGCGCCGGTGCCGGTGCCCGAGGCCAGCGAAGTCACCGCCTGGGACGACGACCCCGCGCGTGGCGAGCGCGCGTGGCGGGCGGCGGCACCGCTGGCCGACCTGACCCCGGTGCGGCCCGGCGCCGGCGATCGCGTGCTGATCGGCTCGCTCGGCGGTGGACCGCCGCTGCTGTTCGCGCGCCGGGTCGGGCGCGGCCAAGTGGTGTTCGTCAACGGCTCCGGACTGTGGCGCTGGTCGCTGTCGTCCACCGACGAGTTGAGCGGCGAGCGCGGGCGGCGGCTGTGGCGGCGGCTGGTGCGCTGGCTGGCCGAGCCCGTGCAGGGCGAGCCGCTGCGGGTGCGGCCGGAGCGCTGGCTCAGCGCCGGGGGCGAGCCGGTGCGGCTGTTCGCCACGCTCCAGGATCCGGCCTTCAAGCCGGTGGCGGGGGCCACGGTGCGGGGCCAGGTGGAGGACGCGGCCGGCCGCTCGCGGCCCATCGCCTTCGCCCCGCGCACCGCGGGAAGCTACCTGGCAGAGCTGAACGAACTGCCACCCGGCCGCTACCGCGTGAGCGTGCAAGCCACGCTGGGCGACCGGGCGCTGGGGATCTCCGGCACCGAGTTTGCAGTGGACCGCTGGAGCCTGGAGGAGGCGCGCACCCTTCCCGACAGCGCGACGCTGGCGGCGGTCGCCCAGGCCTCAGGCGGCCGCTTTGGCGAGGCGGATGGCGTCGGCGGCTGGGCGCGGACCCTTTCGACCCGGGCACTCGCCCGCGGCCGGGTGGAGTCGCTGCGCCTGTGGGAATCGCCCTGGGTTTTCGTGGTGGTGGTGGGTGCGCTCGGCCTCGAGTGGGCGTGGCGCCGCCGTCGCGGTCTGCCGTAGCTCGATCGCTCCTCGCGCCTCCGATCGCCCCGGGGTGACCGGGACCCGCATCATCGCCCCCGCGTGACCGCCCCCGCGAGGAGGGCCCATGCCCATCGCGGCGCCGGCCCTGTGCGCGCTCGTCGTGCTGCTCTGCGCCCCCGCGGGGCGGCCGCGGATCGCCGAGGTGCTCTACGACCCGGCGGGAGACGACACCGATCGGGAGTTCGTCGAGCTGTCCAACCCCGGCCCGACGCCCTGGCCTCTGGCCGGACTCAGGCTCGAGGCCGGCGACGGCTCGGGCCCCGGCCGCTGGTCGCTGCGCTGGACCGGCGGCGGTGCGGATACCGTGGCCGGCGGCGGGCGCTTCGTCATCGGCGGCGCGCGTCTCGTGCCGCCGCCGCACGCCGTGGTACGGCTCGACCTGCAGAACGGTCCCGATGCGGTGCGGCTGGTCTGGCCGGACGGCGCGATCGAAACCGTGGGCTACGGCGCGCTCGAGTTCGCCGAGTACGCCTGCGGCGCCCCGGCGGCGGACGCCGCCTCCGGATTCTCGCTGGCGCGGATCCCCGACGAGTCCGACGCCGGGTCCAACGCGCTCGACTTCCGGGCCGCCGTCCCCTCGCCCGGCCGGGCGAACCAGCCGGGCCGTGACGCCGCCCTCGAGCCCGGAACCCTGGCGCTCGAGCCCGCCCTGCCGGAGCCGGGCGCCGGCGCAAGCCTCGGCGGGAGCGTGGCCAACCGCGGGCGGGGGCCGATCCTCTCCGGCGAGGTGCGCGTGCTCGCCGCCGCCTCCGGCGCCGACGGGACCTGGCCGCTGCTCGAGACCGTGCTGGGGCGGGACCTGGCCCCGGGCGACACGGCGCGCTTCGAGGCGGTCTTCGCCGCGCCCCCGGCGGGGCGCTACGTGCTGCGCGCAGCACTGGTCCTGGCCGGCGACGAGAACCCCGACGACGATGCCGACTCGCTGACGATCCGCGTGGGCGGCGGTCCGCTCCGGCTGGCCGAGATCCAGTTTCACCCCGCCGCCGGCGAGGGGGAGTGGGTCGAGGTGCGCAACGCGGCCGCCGGCCCCCTCGAGCTGGCGGACTTCACGCTCGCCGACCGCGGCGCCGGGGGCGCCCGCCCCTCGGGCGGCGAAGGAGCGCTGGCACCCGAGAGCCTCGCGGTGCTGGCGCAGAGCCGTGCGGCGCTGCTCGCGCGCTTCCCGGCGCTCGACCCGCGACGCGTGTGGCAAGCGAGCCCGTGGCCCGCCCTCAACAACGGCGACGATTCCACCGGTGTCGCCGACGTGGTCGTGCTGCGCGAGGCGGACGGCACGCCGAGCGACCGCGTGGCCTACTCGGCGGCCGGGGTACCCGCGGGCGTGCCGCTCGAGTGGCGCGACGGCGGCTGGTGGCCGGCGACCGAGCCCGCCGGGACGCCGCTCGCGCCGCCCCGCGCCCTGGCGGCGCTGCGCGTTCCGCTCGCCCTCGGCAAGCGCCGCGTGGCGGCGGCTCCGGATGCCGCCGCACTGGCGTGGGATCTGCCCTGGCCGCGCGCCCGCATCGCGCTCGAGGTGTACGACCTCGCCGGGCATCGCGTGGCGCGCCCGATCGTGGACGCCGCGGTTCCGGCTCGCGGCGAGCGCGCGTGGGACACGAGCGACCTCTCGCCGGGCGTCTACGTGGTGCTGATGCGCGCGCGCCCGGAGGGCGCCGGAGCGGGCGTGAGCGCGACCGCGGCGCTGCGCGTGGACGGGGTGGCGCCGTGAGCCGCCGCGAAGCGCTGCGGCCGGCTCGGGCCCTGGCGCTGGCGCTGGCGCTGGCCCTGACGGCTGCCGGCACGCCGTCCCGCGCGCAGGACTTCTCGAGCGCGGCCGCGCCGGGGCCCGCGCCGTCGCCGGTGGCGTTCCTCGAGCACGGGCTCCCGCCCGCCTCGTGCACCCCGGCCGCGGAAGCCACCCTCACGAGTTGGCACCAGGTGCCCGGGCTCACCACGCGCGCGGCCGGGCTCGGCGCCGGCTGGCGCACGCTGCGGGCGGCGGCGGGACTGTCGCAGAGCGGCGATCCGGAGATCGGCTGGTCGGCCCTGGGGTTCGCGGTGGGCGCGGCGTGCCCCTCCTGGGGTGCCGCGGTGCGCGGGGTGCTGCGGCGCGACCGCGCGCCGGGGACGGTGGGTTCGGCGCTCGGCCCGGGCGTGGGAGCGGAGGCCGGCGCCGCGGCGTGGGTGGAGGCGGCGCGCGGGGTCACCGCGTGGGCGGCGGCGCCGCAGCTCTGGACGCGCGGCGTCGCACCGCCCCTCCCGCGCCCGCTCGCGATCGGCGCGCGGGTGGAGGGCGGCGGCCTCGGCGCCTGGCTCGAGCGCGAGGCGGCGGGTGCCAGCGCCCCGGGGCGGCTCGCGGCCGGCCTCGGGCTCGTCGCGGGGCCGCTCTCGATCCGCGTGGGCGCGCGGGACCATCCGCTCGGCGGGGTGCTCGGGTTTGCGGCGCGGGCTTCCGGGTTCACGGTCTCGGCCGAGGTGGAAAGCCATCCCGTGCTCGCCGAGACGTTGCGTATCGGGATCGCGGTGGGCGCCGCCCGATGAGCCGGTCGCGCGGGAGGAACGCCCGGCGCGGCGCGGGCGCCTCGCGCCGGCTCCGCCCAGGGCTGGCCGCGCTCGCGTGCCGCGCGGCGGCGGCGCTGGGCGGCGCGGGCGTCCCGCGCGCGCTCCGCGCGTGGCTCGTGGCACTCGCCTGCGTCGCGGCGCTGACCCTCGACGTCCGGCGCGCGGGCGCGGGGGCGGTGGAGGCGCCCGTCGCGCCGCCGCCGGCCGCGGTCGAAACCGATGAGGACGCCGGGCCGGAGGAACCTCCCTCCGAGGCCCCGGAGGGAGAGGACTACGAGATCGCGCCGGCCGATTCGCTCGCCGCGGGCACGGTCGAAGTCGGTTTCGGCGCGGCCGGCCGCGCGGGTGGGGGGGCGCGACGGCGCAGGCGCGTGCGCTTTCGCGACGACGACCTCTCGGGCGAGGTGCGCGAAGGCGCAGGCGATCCGCTTGCCGGCGCGACCATGGAGGGCCGCGGCGCCGGAGGCGCGCTCACCGTCGGACGACTGGCGCCGCGCTGGGGGCGCGGGCTCCTGCTCGGTGCGCCGGCCCAGCCGTGGAGCGCCGTCGCGCTCGATCGCGGCGGCCGCGCGGCGTTCCGCGGCCGCTCCGGCGAGGGCGTGGACTGGCGCGCGAGCGGTGCGATCGGGATCGAGGCGCTGCTCGGCCGCTTCGCGCGCCGCGGGCTGGCCGGGCTCAGGCTCGCCGCCGGCGACGCCGCGCTCGGCGCGGTCGCGGGCGGCGGGCGCGAGATCCAGGCGGGCGCGTCGCTCGCGCGCGGCGCCTTCGAGGCCGAGGCGGCGCTCGACCGCGCCGGGCGCTGGCGCGCCGAGGGGGCGTCGTCGCGCGCGCTGGGGTCGCGGGTGATCGTCGTGCGCGTGCGCGGCGGACTCGCGGGTTTTCGATCGCTGGCCGAGCCCGGTCGCAGCGGTCCGGCGCAAGCGCTCTCGATCGATCTCCACGATCGCGACGGGCCGACGGCGCTCGGCGCGATCGGGGCGCTGTGGCGCTTCGCCCCCGGGCAGACCGGTGCGCGCGCCGCGCTGCGCCTCGCGCACCAGACCCGGCGGAGCGGCGCATTCGCCTGCGGAATCGAGGAGCAGCACGGCGTGCGCCGCTTGCCGACCTCCGCGACCGCCGCTCGCGCCAGGTTTCGCCAGGGGGCGTGGGGCGAGTGGCGCGGCGGTCCGCCGCAGGTGGCGCTGGTGCTGCGTCACGAGACCTGGGGCGAGCGCCCCTTCGCGCGCGCCGCGGTGCGCGTGGCCACCGCCGCGCGCGTCGAGATCGCGGCACCCCTGGGCGCGCGGCTGCGGGTCGCGCACACCGCGTACCGCACCCGGCGCGGAGAGAGCCTCTACCTGCCGGAGAGCGGCAACGACCGCCTGGTGCTGCGCGCTCTCTCCGGGGCGGGGGAGCGCACTCGCATCGAGCTGCGTGTGCCGCTCGCGGGAGGCGTGCTCGACGCCGCGGTCGCGCTCACCCGGGCGAGCGGGGTGCCGCGCGCGCAGTGGACGCTGGACTGGCGGAAGCGTGCGCGCGTGCGCGGATGACGCGCGCGGCACGCGGCGCCGGCAGAATTGCCCGACTCCGGTAGACGTACACGGCGTTCACGTCCGCGCACGCGCGGTGGACGGCGCGCGCCCGCGCGGGCGCGTTGTGGCGCGCGGCGGCGTGGCGCTGCGTCACGGGCACGCGGGTTGCGATGGCCGCGGCGAGGGTACGCCGCCACGGCGGCCGCCACGACATCGCCGGATCCCCGGGCGACCGCCGCGACCGCAGCGGCGACCACGGCCGCGACGGCCGCGGTGAGGGCGTGGGCGATCGTCGCGGGGACCGCCGTCGCCCTCGCTGCGTCCATCGCCCCGCCCCCCGAACTCGCCCCGTCGGAGGATTCCGCATGCGCCTGGCGCTGATGCCACTCGCCTTCTTTGCCACCCTCGCCGTCCCGCTCGCCCACCCCGCTCCCGCCTGCGGCGACGCTTTGCGGCTCAACGAGATCCTCGCCGGACCCGCGCGGGACTGGGACGGCAGCGGCGCGTACTCCGCGCGCGACGACGAGTGGGTGGAGGTGGTGAACGCGGGCCCCTCGCCGCTGGACCTCGGCGTCTACTTCATCACCGACGCCGACTCGGTGCCGCGCTACGCCTTCGCCGGTACCCTCGGTGCCGGCGCGCGGCGCGTGGTGTTCGGGCGCGAGGCCTACGACTGGGAGCGCGCCACCGGGCGGCCCGCCTTCGGGCTCTCGCTCGGCAACGGTGGCGATGCCGTGCTGCTGTGGCGGGTCGCGGCGGCGGAGACCCTGCTGGCGGACGCCTACGCCTACCGCAGCCACGAGGCCGCGCCCGACCGGGCGGTCGGACGCCTGCCCGACGCGCTCGGCGAGTGGCAGCTGTTCGACGGCCTCAATCCCTACTCCGGCACCGCGTCGCCCCCCGGCAACGGCTGCGCGCCGTCGCCGCTGGCGCCCAACGCCTGCGATTTCACGCCGGCGGCTGGATCGACCTGGGGGAGGCTCAAGGCGCTCTATCGGTGACATGGAGCGGCGCGCCGTCCCGCGGTTGCGGCCGCCGCCTTGCGGCCGCGGGCCCGCGTTGACGGCCGCCGGAACGACCCCTATAGTCCCGGGTCGGCCTTCGTGCGGAAGTGGCGGAACTGGCAGACGCACTAGATTCAGGGTCTAGCGCCCGCAAGGGTGTGGGGGTTCAAATC
>Ga0154739_1043_pt1 | contig 18278 bp, 10 predicted proteins | sample Rifle2008BG16ft_FD_105747 | JGI IMG/M metagenome (GOLD analysis project Ga0154739, IMG submission 105747) | Candidatus Eisenbacteria bacterium RBG_16_71_46 | reverse complement strand
CAATGGGGGACAAACGGGACGGGGCCCGGACAGTTCGCGTACCCGTATGGGATAGCGCTCGATGCCGCCGGCAACGTCTACGTTGCCGACCGCAACAACTATCGCGTCCAGAAGTTCAGCGCCGCGCCGGCCACGCTCCCGCAGGCGCCGGCCTCGTTTCTGCTGAAGTGGGGCACCACCGGCGGCGCGATCGGAGAGTTGAGCGATCCGGCCGGGATCGGCTTCGATGGCTTCGGAAATATTCTCGTCGCCGACGTGAACAACCACCGCATCCAGAAGTTCACCTCCTCGGGTGCGTACCTCGTCCTGTGGGGCGGCGCCCCGCCGGGACCCCTCCCGGGACAGTTCGACCGCCCCACCGGCGTCGTTACCGACGCGACCACCGACGTCTACGTCGTGGATTCGGGCAACCATCGCATTCAGAAGTTCGCGAGCGACGGGCCCTCCAGCTACATCACGAACTGGGGCGGCTTGGGCACCGGTGACGGAAAGTTCAACTCGCCCCACGGCATCGCCGTCAATGCCGCCAACGAGATCTACGTGGCGGATCTGGGCAACCATCGAATCCAGAAGTTCACGAGCGGCGGAACGTTCCTGCTCAAGTGGGGCGCGAATGGCGGCGACGGCACCCCGGGCGGCGGAAGCGGGGCGTTCAACTCGCCCTCTGCCGTTGCCGTAGATCTTTCAGGCAACGTGTACGTCGCGGACACCGGGAACAACCGCGTGCAGAAGTTCACCGCCAACGGTGACTATATCGGCCAGTGGGGATCGTCCGGCACCGGTGACGGGCAGTTCGACGCGCCCACCGGCATCGCGATGGATGCGGCCGGCAACGTCTACGTCGCCGACGGCGCCAACCTCCGCATCCAGAAGTTCACCGGGAGCGGGACCTTCCTCGCGAAGTGGAACTCGAAGGTCGGTGGCGGAGCGGGCGCATCCACGGTGCTCGGCATCGCCGGCGACGCAACCGGCAACGTCTACGCCTCGTTCAACGGCGACCGCATCGAGAAGTACGTCGCCCCGCCGTCGATCGCGCTGGTCTCCGACGTCGGCAACGACCAGGGGCGCTCGGCGCGGCTGCGGATCATGCGTTCCTCCGCCGACGCGCCCGACATCGGGACCCCGGTCACCGGTTACGAGGTTTATCGTCGCAACGATCCGCTTCCCGGCGCCGCCCGGGCCATCGAGGCGTCCGCCGGCGAAAATCCCCAGTTGGCGGGCTGGAACTACCTGATGACCATCCCGGCGCACACCGAGAGCGAATACGAAGTTGTTGCGCCGACGCTGGCGGACGGCAACGCCTCGGCGTTCAATTTCTCCGCCTTCATGGTGCGTGCGACCACGGCCAGTCCCTCCATCTTCTACGACTCGGGGGTGGAGTACGGATTCTCGCTGGACAATCTCGCACCGCCGATGCCGGGCAACTTCAACGGCGTCTACGTCGCCCAGCAGCAGGCGATCGCCCTGCATTGGGACGTGAGCGGCGCTTCCGACTTCGCCACCTTCCGGCTCTACCGCGGCTACACGGTCGACTTCGCGCCGGGACCCGGGAGCTTCGTGCTCGCCACCCCCGACACCGGCTACCTGGATCCGGGGCCGGACGGGCGCTACTACAAGCTCACGGCGGTGGACCGCAACGACAACGAGAGCCCGTTCGCGACCTTCACGCCCAACCAGACCGTTGACGTCGAGGGGCCGGGTGCCGGCTCGCTGGCGTTCGGGCTCGAGCCGCTGCGGCCGAACCCGATGCGCGGTGACGCGATGGTCGTCCACTTCACCCTGCCCCAGGCGGCGCCGGCCCGGATCGAGCTGCTGGACGTGGCCGGACGGCGCATGGCGGCGCGCGAGGTCGGATCGCTCGGCGTCGGCCGGCACTCGGTGAATCTCGCCGAAGGCCGGCATCTGGCGCCGGGCATCTACATGGTGCTGATCACCCAGGGCGCCGAAAGGCACGTGCGCCGGGCGGTGGTTCTCAACTAGGCGCACCGAACGCGCCGCGGCGCCGGCGGGGGAGAGCCGGCGCCGCGGTGTTCGCAGGCCGCGACGCCGCAACTCGTCGCGGAGCAGGATCGAGTGGCGGCCACCACCGGGTGATCCGGCGGTGGCCGCCGCGCTGTGGGCACGGGGCCGGGAACTCGACCGGGTGAACCCGACCGCCTGCGGAGCGTCCGAAGGGAGCCTATTAGCCCCTGGCAAACCACCGGGCACTCGCTCTAGCGGCCACGTGGACCCGACCGCGCGCGGAAGCACCGGCCGATTCAGCCCTGCTAAACGGTAAGGCCGAGACGCCTGGCGCCCGACGCACGAGACGATTGACGGCACGCATCGTTGAACCCAGAATAGGCGTCGGTGGTTTCGATACGGGTCGCTGAAACGCGATCGGTGTCGGGGGCGATGCTCCGATCATGGAGGACATGCCCCCGGCGAAACCCCGGAGCGAGGACCATTGGTCGGCCGGCTTGCGCGTTGGACGCGACCGTCGGCTGCGGGCCCCCCAGACGCTCCGCAGCTCGCATGGTTCGATCGGAGTCGGTGCTCTTCCCCCCAGGAGGTGAATCCGACCCGCACGCAAGGTCGTTCGATTCTCCGTCCACTGCTCGGAAACACGTCCACAGCGAGGCCGCTCGCATGCGGATGAGCGGCCCGGAGTCCTCAGGGGGTAGTCTCCATGCGATTCGTTCGTTACTTCGTTCTTCTCGGCGCGCTGCTGGCTCTCGCGGCGACTCCCGCCAGTGGCGGGATCACGCCCGGCGGCATCGACACCGATCGGCCGCTCGACCCGATCCAGCCGGATCACCTCGCCAACCAGTGTTTCGTGCTCTGGTTCGGCATCGAGTCACCGAGCGAGATCGGCCGGTTGCAGTCGCTGGGTTTCAACGTCACGCAGACCACCAATCCCGCGGCGATCACGGCCGCCAACCTCGCCAACTACGACGTGCTGGTCGTCGCCTACACGGGGCCGGGGGTGCTCGGCTCCGCGAAACCGCTGATCGAGAGCTTCGTCAATTCGGGCAAGGGTCTGCTCATCCACCAACCGAATGCTCCGGGCACGCTCGATTACGCCCCGACCGGACTCGGCGCCGCGATACTCAGCGCGGCGTGGTGCAATTTCCCGGGGTCGGCAACTTCCACGATCGTAGACGGGTCGCATCCCATCACCCTGGGGCTCACCGACGCCGACTTGTCGGGAGCGCTGGACCAGGTCACGAGTCTCGGCGCGGGCTACCACCTCCTCGCCAAAAGCCTGGTCTGTGGCGATCCGTCGCTGGCCGTCGGCACCCTGGGCGGCGGCCGAGTCGTATTCGAGGACAACAACGCCTCGCCGATCTCGATCGTCCCGGGGAGCGACAGGTACTGGGGCAACCTGTTCTCGTGGGTGTGCTCCGGAGGCCAGACCCCCACGCGCGACCAGACCTGGGGAAGGGTGAAGGTGCTGTATCGATAGCCCGACCGGTTCGAGAGCCGCCACGCGTTGGGCGAAGCACGCGATGTCGGGGAGGATAGATGGCGCGCGCGCGCCGCGGATCGCCGGGGCGCGCCGGGTACGCCGCGCCGGCGCGGCGCGCGCGTGGATGTCCATCGCGCTGGGCGTCGTGGTCCTGCTCCCCGCGATCCGGCTGCCCGAGGTGAGCCAGATTTCCGGCGGCGACGCCTCGTTGGACGGGCTGCCGGGGGTGGCGGTGATCGCGGAGCAGGTCAGCTCCGAGGTGAGGACGCTCGGAATCACGGAGGAGTGGATCGCCGGCCGGGTCACGACCGCCCTGCGGCGCGACAGCATTCCCCTGCTCACCCGTTCCGATGCGTTCTCGAGCGACCGCCAGCCCCTGCTGGTGGCGCGGCTCCAGACCGTGCGCCTGCCCGGGCGCACGGCCTTCGCCTGGTACCTCTCGCTCGCGGTCCATCAGATGGTGGTAACGGGTTCGCCCCGGTCACCGGCGGTGTTGGCCACGACCTGGGAGGCCTCGGAATCGATCGGGGTCAGCAGCGCAAGCTCGCTGCGCGCCACGGTCGGGGGAACCCTCGACAGCCAGGCGGCCGAGTTTGCCCGGGCCTGGAGGCGGCGTTCCGCGACGGAGTGAGCGCCGCGCGGCTCCTTCGGGGACTCGCTGACCTCGCCTATCCACGAGCCGCGCGCGGCCAATCGGTGCACGCCCGCGATCGCCGGATCGTTCACCGCCCGCCGAGCTGGACCTCGAGCGGTGTGCCCTCGTCGGCTTCCCCTCGCGCCTGGCGCCCCGCGAGCAGCACGCGCGCCACGACCTTCCGGGCCGGGGCGGGCAGGGCGCCCGAGCGGCCCTCGACCGTCACACTCACCCGGTCACCGCGCCGCTCGGCAACGTAGCGGCTGAGTCGAAAGCGGCCCTCGCGATAACCGAAACCATCGCCTTCGTCCTCGTAGAGCGAGCCTTCGGCGTGCCCCTCGGCGTCGAGCGCGATCACCAGCTCGAGCGGATCGAGTGGCTTCTCGTCCACGTGCTGGATCACGGGACCGAGCGGCAGGATCGCCCCGCCGCGCAGGTAGAGATCGGGCAGGTCACGCTCGCCGGTGTCGCCGATCCCGCAATCGAAGCGCTGCCAGTCCCCCCGCGGCATGCCGCTGCGCTCGAACACGCCGTCGGGCTGGACGTGGGCTCGCACTAGCACGTCGCCGCCCAGCAGGAAGGCATCGTCCAGGTCGCGCAGCCGCGGATCGGCGGGATCGGCGAAGAACACGGGGCGGGCCACCGGCAGGCCGGTCACCGAGGCCTCGCGGAAGACGCTGTAGAGGTAGGGCAGGAGTCGGTAGCGGCGTTGGAGCGCGAGCCGGCAGATGCGCTCGACCTCGGGGCCGAACGCCCAGGGCTCCTTGGAGATGTTGCCCTTGCCCGTATGCCCGCGAGCGAAGGGCAGCAGGGCGCCGAAGCCCATCCAGCGCGCGAACAAGCCCGGCGTGCCGTTGCCGCCGAAGCCGCCGATGTCGGGGCCCGCGAAAGGCTGCCCCGACAGCCCGAGATTGAGGATCATCGGGATCGCATCCTCGAGATGGCTCCAGTCGGCGAGATTGTCCCCGGTCCAGGTCGCGGCGTAGCGCTGTCCGCCGATGTAGTTGGCGCGGGTGAGCACGAACGGCCGGCGGGCGGGACGCTCCGCCAGCAGCGCCTCGCGCGTTGCCCGCACCATCTGCATGCCATAGATGTTGTGGTAACGGGCGTGGCTGCCGGGCCCGCCGAGCTCGGCGTCGGCGCGATGGCGGTTGTCGAGCGGCATGGTCTTGCTGTCGACGCCGAAGATCGCGGGCTCGTTCATGTCGTTCCACTCGCCGTCCATGCCGCGGGCGAGGAACGCGTGGTGCTGGTCGCCCCACCAGGCGCGCGCGGCGCGCATGGTGAAGTCGGGGAACACGCACGCCCCGGGCCACACCCGGCCGCGATACGGCGCCCCGTCGCTGCGCTCGACCCACACGTCGCGCGCCGTGCCGGAATCGAAGACGCCGTAGCCGGGCTCGGCCTTGATGCCGGGATCCACGATCCACACGCTGCGGAAACCGATGCCATGGAGGTCCTCGCACAACCGCGCGGGGTCGGGGAAGCCAGACGGGCTGAAGGTGAAGCAGCGGAAGCCGTCCATGTAGTCGATGTCCATCCAGATCGCGTCGCACGGGATCCCGCGCTCGCGGAACCCGCCCGCGACCGCGCGCACCCGGGAGTCGGGAAAGTACGAGTAGCGGCATTGGTGGTAGCCGAGCGCCCACCTGGGCGGCAGCTCCATGTGCCCGGTGAGGTCGGCGAGGGCGCGTACCACCTCCTGGGGCGAGTCGCGCTCGATCACGATGACCGCGAAGGGGGGACCGCTGCCCGTGAACTGGATGCCACGCGCGAGGTCGATCACCCCGCGCGCCGTGGTGTCGAAGAGCACGCCGAAGGCGCTGCCGTCGGCCCGCACCGCCAGCACCCACGGGTGCGACTGGTAGAGGTGCGGCGTGCGGTCGTCGTAACCGTAGGCATCGAAGTTCCAGCACACCGTCCGCAGCCCGTTGCGGCGCAGCGGCCCGGCCGCTTCGCCGGTGCCGTAGAGGCTGGTCCCGCGCGCGATCGCGATCGTGACGCGCGGGAGCCCCTGCACGCGATCGAAGGCGGGCGAGACGTCGAAGTCCGCGAGGGCGGGCCCGAGGGCGGGGAAGGGGCGCTCGAGCGCCACCGAGGGAGGGGCCGCGGCGCGCGCTTCCGGAGATTCGAAGAATCGCACGATCCGATCGCCGATGGCCTCGGCGACGCGGCGTGTGCCGATGGTGGGCGTGGCCCACGCCCCGGCGGGCGCGGCGGGCGTCACGATCGCGCTCAACGCCGAGGCGAGCAGCGCCGCCGCCCACCACATGGACGTGCTGCGTGGCCCGCGCGTCTTCCCCGATTCGATCACCACGACCCGCACCCTAGCATCGAACCGCCTGCCGGCGCCCCCCGGCCCTGGGATTCCATCTCACCAGGGCGTCTGCGGGCCGGCCCCGTGACGGGAAGCGAACACCAGCCCGCGCCTTCGGGTCACCGCCGCATGATCGGGGGTATACTCGAAGCCGCTCTCCCGGAGACCTCGCCGATGCCGTCCGATGCCGCAACCCGAGAACCGCCACGGGCCGGAGCACCTCGCGACCTCGCCCACCGGCGCGCGGCGGGATTGGCGCTCCTCGGCTTGCTCGCGCTTGCCGCCCCGGCGCGCGCCACCGCTCCGGCCTTCAACGCGGCGGCGCTCGACACCGTGCTCGCCCGTCATCTCCGCGACGGGCAGGTGGACTACGGCGCGCTGGCGCGCGACCGGGCCGCGCTCGACCGCTTCCTCGCCTCCACCGAGCGCGCGCGGCCGGACGACTGGCCGCGGGCGGAGCAGATCGCCTTCTGGGTCAACGCCTACAACGCCCGCGTGCTCGAGGGCGTCATCGAGCATCCCGGCATCGGGAGCGTGCTCGAGGTCGGCAGGATCGCCGGGGTCCCGACGCTGGCGTTCTTCCGCTCGAAACGCCTGACCGCGGGGCGGCGGCTCTCGCTCAACGACATCGAGCACGGCATCCTGCGCGCGCGCTTCGCCGATCCGCACTTGCACTTCGTGCTCAACTGCGCGTCCGCCAGCTGCCCGGTCCTGCCGGCGCGGGCGCTGACCGGCGCCGCGCTCGAAAACGAATTGGAGGACGCGACGCGACGCTTCCTCAGCGACAGCACGCGCAACCGCATCGACCCCGCCCGGCAGCTCGACCTGTCGATGATCTTCAAGTGGTACGGCGAGGACTTCCAGAAGTCGGTCGGCAGCGTCCAGGCGTTCATCGAGCGGAACTGGCCCGGCCACGAGCGCTTCGCGCCCGACCTGCCCACGCGCTACCTCCCCTACGACTGGACGCTCAATGGCAGGTGGTGACGCGCTCCCCCGAAGATCAGCCCCCGTACTTCTTCATCCCCGGTGGCGGGGTCTCGCCTCGCACCTTGGGCTCGTAGCGCTTCCCGGGCTCGACGGGCGTCGACCCGGACGCGTTCCAACTGGTCTCGAAGCTGCGGCGCGCCTCGAGCGCGAGCGGGCGGTTGAGTAGGGTGACGGCAATGTTGCGCGAGCCCTCGAAGTAGCCCGGCTCCCAGTTGCTGGTGCCAACCCAGGTCCATTGCGAATCCACCACCGCGTACTTGCAGTGCTCGACCCGCGCGAACGGAATATAGCCGCCGCTCCAGGCGGAGACGGTGGAGAGCTTCGCCTCGACGTTGGGCACCGTGGCGAGCGCCTGTAGGGACCGGATCGCGGGGCTGTTGACCTCCCAGTCCGAGACCAGCAGCTTGACGCGCACGCCGCGCGCCGCGGCGCGGCGCAGCGCCTCGTCGATCGCGGGGTCGCGCTTACCGCGGTCCTCGGGCGAATAGGTGAGGAGCTGCACGACGACTTCGTGCCGCGCGCGATCCAGCAGCCGCACGATCGCGTCGCGGTCCCACAGCGTCGTATCGGGAATGAAGCTGCGCGGACTGTAGCTCGGCCATAGCGCGACCGTGTCGCCCGGCGACTGGACGATGCGGATCGGCAGCCCCTCGTGCTGGTCGAGCGCGACGGGCTCGGGCCGACCCGCGGCGCTGTCGCGCCCCGCGGCCTCCCAGTCCATCTCGAACACCGCGGCGAAGATGTCGCTCACCCGCCGATCGCGTACCAGGGCGCCCAGCTCGTGAATGTGCTTGAGCGCGCGCCAGTCCAGGTTCTGGCTGCCGAGGTAGACGCTCGCGCCGTCCACCAGGAAGTACTTCGCGTGCTGGACGCCGCCGGCGATCCGGCCCATGTCGATCAGGCGCAGCTCGATCCCGGGGAGCTTTCCGAGCGAGTCCGCCGGCTGCGGGTAGGTGCGGTGCATGCGGGCGTCGAGCAGCAGTCGGACCTTGACGCCGCGCTTCGCCGCCGCGCCGATGGCGCGGATCACGTCCTCCATCGGCTCGCCGGGCCAGGTCGAGAGGTAGAACTCCTCGAAGTCGAGGCTGCGCTTGGCGCCGCCGATGAGATCGAGCCACGCGCTCCGGGCCTCGGGGAGGACCGGGTTGCCGAGCGCGGTCTCCACCGGACGGGTCTCGACCAACTGCACCGGGGGCGGGGGAGGGCTGGCGGCCCCGATCGCGATGGCGCCCGCGAGCACGAGCACCAGGCGCCCTGGACGCGGCATCCGCCCGCGCGCGGGAGTGGAGGGACGGCAATCGTCAAGCGGTCGGTCGGGGCACATGGGCATGGTTCCTGTCCGTCCTTTCGCCCGCGTCTCACCCGCGGAGATCTTCCAGCGTCGCGCCGCGGAGCTGCGGCGGCCCCGATCCCGTGAGACGGGTGTCGCGCGGGAGTATGCCACCCCCGTACGGCGCGCGCACGATCCCGCCGGGCGTGGCGCGGCGCGCGGAGGCGTGGGCCTCGGGCCGGGGCGCGGAGGCTGCGGCGGCGCGCCGGCGCGCGGCCCACCATCGAAGCACGTGCCTCGGGTCCCGGGCCGCGCTAGACTCCGCCTCATGAAACGCACCAACGTCTCCAGCGGAACGCCGTGGGAGCCCCGGGTGGGCTATTCGCGCGCGGTGCGAGTGGGTGGCTGGGTGAGCGTCTCCGGAACCACGGCGACCGACGCCACGGGGAACGTCGTCGGGGGTGCGGACGCCTACGCGCAGACGGTGCAGACCCTGCGCAACATCGAGTCGGCCCTGACGCGAGCGGGAGCCAACCTCAGAGATGTCATCCGTACAAGGATTTACGTCACGGACATCACGCAGTGGGAGAAGGTGGGGCGGGCCCACAGCGAATTCTTCGGAGATATCCGACCCGCGACCAGCATGGTGGAAGTGAGCCGGCTCATCTCACCGGAGATGCTGGTCGAGATCGAGGCCGACGCCATCATCTCCGAGAGCTAGGGCGGGCCCTGGACCCGCGCGTGCCCGAGGCGATCCGTCATACCGCGGCGCGGAGCCACTGCCACGGCGGGACCGTGGCCGCCCGGGGGCGCCGACCCCCGAGCGCCCCCGCCGGCGCGAAACCCACGCCCGAACCGGGCGTCGAAGCGTCTGCTCGAGCCGCGCCTTCGAACGGTGTTGCCCCGGGGAGCCGTCGGGACTAGCATGGCGCCGCTGAGTGCAATGCGCCGCATCGTGCGTACGCCGACGGCGAAGCCATCCCACGAGATGGAGGCTGAATCGTCCCGTGGTTTCGTGCGGGACCGGCAACAGCCAGGGCACCACGATGGCACGATCGCCTCCAACTTGACGCTCCATCCCACGGAGCTTCGCCGCCCCGCAATTCCTGGAACCAGCCATTCATCCCTGATGATCCTCCGACACGGGATCGTTCCGCGCCGAAGGGATCGGAGGAAGGTCCATGAATACGGTCTTTCGCGGATTCGCATGCGTCGCCCTCGTGGCGGCGTTCGCGCACCCCACGGCGCTCCTGGCCAAGGACGTGGACGGGCCTGACGACTGCCAGCGCTCGACGCTGGACATGGGGGACGCACCCGAGAACATGGACGCCTATCCGGGCATCCTCGGGCACTTTCCCACCTGTCTTGCGCCCAGCGCTCCCGGCACCCAGGAACTCCAGTGCGCCCCGATCAGTACCCCGCCGGGCCCCACGGGCTTCGTGCGCAACTTCAATCCGACCGCCGGGGGCTTCTGGCTCGGATGCCCGCCCACCGGCGTGCCCCCGATGGGCATCGATTCCGAAACCGACGGCAAGGTGAGCCCCGGCGGCCCCACCAGTATCTGCAATCCGAGTCTCGCCGTGGACTGCTTCGAGGCCGCTTTCAGCCTCAGCTTCGGGCAGGACGAGTGCTACGGCAGCGACGACGCCGGGTTGTCGGCGCCGCCGGTGTTCAATCCCTGCGCCACGACCAGCGTGACGTTCCAGACCTACAACTGCTGGACCACCCGGGTGGTCTACCTGAACATCCTGGTGGACTGGAATCAGGACGGCGACTGGAACGACAACTTCCTCTGCCCGGGCGGGACGGCCTGCGCTTACGAATGGGCGGTGAAGAACGCCCTGATCGTGCTTCCCCCGGGCTGCGCGACCCTGACCTCGCCGAGCTTCCTGGTCGGACCGAACGTGGGCGATGGCTGGATGCGCATCACGATCAGCACTGCGCTCGCCCCCGACGACTTTCCCTGGAACGGCTCGGCCGCAATCGCTGGCGAGTCACTGCGGGACGGGGAAACCGAAGACTATCCGGTGAGCGTCGTCGAGCCCGATCCCTGCCAATCCGACTACGAGGACTTCGGGGACGCCCCCGAGGAGATCGATGCCTACCCCGGCGTGATCGGGCATTTCCCGACCTGCATCTTCCCGAGCGGACCGGGAACCCAGGAACTCCAGTGCACGACGCCTCCGCTCAGCACGCCGCCCGGGTTGACCGGCTACGTCCGCCACGTGCGTCCCGCGGCCGACCCCATCGCCATCTGGCTGGGCTGCGGAACCGGGGCTCCGCCCACCCTCGGAATCGACTCCGAGATCGACGGCAAGCTGAATCTCAACCCGGCTCCCGGCACCCCGAGCGTGTGCAACAGCGCGGTGCTCACCGACTGCGTCGAGCCGGCGTTCGGCATGACCTTCGGCCAGGACGAGTGCTACGGCGACCTCGACGCCGGCGTCTCGGGAGCGGTTTCCTTCACCACCTGCACCTCGTCCACGCTGACCTACTCGGCATTCAACTGCTCGCCGACGACGGTGCAGGCGTTCGTGAACGTGCTGGTGGACTGGAACCGGGATGGAGACTGGAACGATGACTTCATCTGCCCGCAGGGCTGCGCCTACGAGTGGGTGGTGAAGAACGCGACCGTGGTCCTCACACCCGGGTGCCAGGTCCTCACCACGCCGTCGTTCCTGGCGGGTCCTTTCCCCGGCGACGGGTGGATGCGGATCACGCTGACGCTCTCACCGGTGCCGGATGATTTCCCCTGGGCAGGATCCGCCGGTCAGGCCCAGGGCTTCTTCCGCGGCGGCGAGACCGAGGACTACCCGGTGACGATCGTCGAGCCCGACCCGTGCGAGATCGGCTATCGGGACTTCGGCGACGCGCCGGAGGAGATCACCGCCTATCCGAGCGGTGTGGCCGGCCACTTCCCGACCTGCCAGTTCCCGGGCGCCCCGGGAACCCAGGAGCTGGACTGCAACCCGCCGTTCAGCACCCCGCCCGGGCCGACCGGATACGTCGAGCACCGGAGCCTGCCGACCGACGCGTACCACTTCTGGTTCGGGTGCGGGCTCCCGACGTCGCCGCTCACCGGAATCGACGGCGAGGCCGACGGCAAGGTGAACCTCAATCCGCCCGGCCCCGGCACTTCGAGCGTGTGCAACGCAAACGTCCTCGTGGATTGCGTCGAACCCGCTTTCGGGGCCATGTCGTTCGGCCAGGACGAGTGCTACGGGGATGCCGACTCCGGTGTCCCAGGCCCGGTGACCTTCGGCGCCTGCTCCACCGCCACCGTCCGGTTCCAGGCGTACAACTGCTCCAACGCGGACCAGCAGGTCTACCTCAACGTGCTGGTGGACTGGAACCAGGACGGAGATTGGAACGACAACGCGTTTTGCCTCCACCTCAAGACGTGCGCACCGGAGTGGGCGGTGAAGAACGTCGTGGTGACGCTGCCGCCGGGCTGCTCGACCCATCTCACGCCGACCATCCAGGTGGGGCCCAAGGTCGGCCACGGCTGGATGCGGATGACGATGTCGCTGGACCCGGCGCCGGACGACTTCCCGTGGAACGGCTCCGTCGGCACCCCCACCGGCGTATTCCACGGCGGCGAGACCGAGGACTACCCGGTGGAGATCGAACCGTCCTTGGTGGGAGTGGTTCCAGGTGAGGATTTCGGCGGTCTGTGGCTCTCGGTGGTCTCCCCGGTCCCCGGGGCCGAGGGCACCACGATCCGCTTCGGCCTGCCGCGGGAGAGCGAAGTCTCGGTCAGCGTGTACGACGTGACCGGGCGGCTGCTGCGGCGCCTCGACCGCGGTCGTTACCCCGCGGGCGTGCGCACCCTGCGTTGGGACTTCAGGGACGGGCGCGGCCGTGCGGTCGAGACCGGAATCTTCATCATCAAGCTGGAGGCCAATGGCACGGTGATCGCAAAGCAGGCGATCCGGCTGCGCTGATCGTCTGCACGGGAGGCTCGCCGAGGCGACCCGGCGGAGGACGGGTCCGGCCCGGGAGCAACGGCGGGGGTCCGGCGAAGGCCGGGCCCCCGCTTCATCTCGGCCCCCGCAGCCCGGCGTGCGCCTGGGCGGCTACCGGCGGGGGGCGCCTTCGAGGGTGCGCCCGAGGGCGTCGATCTCGCGGGCGAAGGCCTCGAGATCGCCCCGACGCAAGGCTTCCTGCGCGCGGCGGTAGATCTCCGTCGCGCGTCGCAGCCGTTCTTCCGTGCTCGCCGCGCCCGCCGGCCGCGGTGCGCCCCCCGCCTGCGGAGGCTCCAGCCGGGCGCCGCGCGGCGACGATGCCGACTCGATGCGGTCGCCCGCCCCCGAGCCGAACACGCGGTCGAGCGCCCCGGCCATCGTGGTCTCCATCGCGATGCGGTCGGCGTAGGCGATCAGGATGCGCTTGAGCTCCGGCAGCCCCGCCTCGCCGGCGGCCTGGAGGTAGAGCGGCTGGAAGTAGACGACCGACGAATCCACCGGCACCACCAGTAGGTTGCCGCGAATGACCGCGGAGCCCTGCTGGTTCCACAGCGTCAGCTCCTTCGAGATCTCGGTGTCCTGGTTGATGCGCGACTCGATCTGCTGCGGCCCGTACACCAGCCGCTGCTTGGGGAAGGTGTAGACCAGCAGCTTGCCGTAGTAGGGCGGATCGCAGCGCGCGCACATCCAGGCGATCATGTTCTCCTTGCGCGCCGGCGTGAACGGCAGCATGAGGATGAACTCCTCGCGCTCGCCGACCCCCGCGAGACGCATGATCGTGAAGTAGGGGGCGACGTCGCCACCGTCCTGGCCCGCGTTGGCATCTCGCCGCGCCGGCTTCCACAGGTCCTCCTTGTTGTAGAACACCTGCGGGTCGGTCATGTGGTAGGTGGCGTAGACGTTCGCCTGCACCGAGAACAGCCCCTCGGGGTAGCGCATGTGGGCCTTGAGGTCGTCGGGCATCGAGTCGAGGGCGGCGAACGCGCCGGGGAAGATGCTCGAGTAGCTCGCCATCAGCGGATCGGAAGGGTCCACCACCCACAGCGTGACCGTCCCGTGGTAGGCGTCCACGGTGGCCTTCACCGGGTTGCGGATGTAGTTGCCGAGCCGGGGGACGGGGGCGGAGTAGGGCACGCGGTCGGTCGTGGTGTAGCCGTCGAGCATCCAGGCCAGGGTCCCGTCGCGCCGAATGACGATGTAGGGATCGCGCTCCCAGGCGATGAACGGGGCGATCTTGACCACGCGCTCGCGCACCGTGCGGTGGAGCAGGATGCGGCTCTCGCCGCCGAGATCGCCCGACAGCAGGATCTTGGGCTCGGCCAGGTGCAGCGCGAACAGCGCCCGGCCGCCGACCCCGCCGAGCCGGATTCCGCCGCGGCCGTCATAGGTCGTGTAGACATTCTCCTGGCCCGAGGGGTAGTCGAACTCGCGCGCGCGGCTGCGCACGAACACGTAGCGGGCGCCGAGTTCGCCGTAGTAGATCTCGGGACGCGTGATCTTCAACTCCGGGACCGAGGAGACCGGCGGGATGTCCTTGACGAAGTAATCGGGCAGCCCCTCGGGCGAGATGCGGTTCACCGGCGCGACGCACACTCCGTAGCCGTGGGTGTACGTCAGGTGCTCGTTGATCCAGATGCGCGCGGGGAGCGCCGCGGGGTTGAGCTCGCGCGCCGACAACGCCACCTGCCGCAGGTCGCCGTTCAACCGATAGCGGTCGTTGTCCACGTCCACGAAATCGTAGTAGGTGCGGATCTCCTGCAGCTGTGAATTCGTGGTCTTGAGAGGCCGGGTCTCCCACAGCCGGACGTTGTCGATGGTCGCGGTGTTGGCCGAGATGCGCGCGGCGGTGAGATTGGTGGTGGCGGGGAAACCGCCGACATCGATGGCCTCGAGGCCGAAAGCGCGTCGGGTCGCCACGATCTCGCGCTCGAGGTAGGGGCGTTCGCGGTCGATCTCGTTGGGGGCGACCACGAATCGTTGCAGCGCGAACGGCCACAGCCCGAGCAACAACAGGTGGGCGAGGAGCAGGACCGCGATACTCCCCAGGCTGAGCCGCCACGAGCGCGTGAACGCCTCGGCCGCGACCAGCAGCGCGGCGAGCCCCGCGAGCACGGCGATGATCTGGAGCGCCGGGAGGGCGGCGTGGAGATCGGTGAAGCCGGCCCCCGCGACGATACCGCGGGTGCTGTACAGCAGGTCGTAGCGGGCGAGCCAGTCGCTGGCGCCGGTGAGCAGCAGGACGGCGGCGGCGAGCAGCATGAGGTGCCGGCGGGCGCCGCCCGCGACGGCGAGGAACCCCGGTCGCGCCCACAGGTGTCCCTGGGTGAAGTAGGCGAACGCCACCCCGGCGGCGGTGAACAGCGCGGTGAACCGCCCGAAGCCGACCAGCGCCCGCAGGAACGGCAGGGTGAAGACGTAGTAGCCGACGTCGCGCTGGAACACCGGGTCGGTGAAGCCGAACGGGGCGGGATGGCGGAAGCGCAGCCAGGGCAGCCACTGCGCCGCGCCCCACTGCGCCACCAGGAATCCGATCCCGAGCGCCACGGCGATCGCGGCCAGCCGGAGCACGGGACGGAGCTGGTCGAGACCGGGCCACATCGCGCGCAGCTCGTGGAGCACGGAGACCTGCGGCGGCCGGCGCGCCAGCGCCGGAATCACGTTGGCGAGGAAGAAGACGACGAAGGCGCCGCCGAACACGAGCTGCATCAGCGCCTGGGTCCACAGCGTGGTGAGCATCACGCCGCGGAAGCCGACCTCGCCGAACCACAGCAGGTCGACGAGCAGCGAGGGCAGTGTGCGGAGCGCGAGGAGCGCGACGAGCACCAGTACCGCCAGCGTCACCAGCCGGCGCAGGTTGGGCGGATCGGGGGCTTCGAGGGGGTGAACACTCACGCGACACGCTCCCGTCCGGCACCCGCCGCGATGGGCGAGTGGCCGCTGGTCGCGACGGTATCAGGAACGTCGGTTCGAGACACTGGTCCTCCCGGCCCCGGCCGCCTCGCGAGGAGCCGTTCCGTTGTTGAGCGTGACCACGCGCTGCGGGAAGGGAATCTCGATCCCCTCGGCTTGGTAGCGGCGATGCAGCCGCTTCATGAACTCGTGCGACACCAGGTAGCGATCGGTGAAGGTGCGCACGCGCAGGATCACCGAGAAGTCCACCGACGAATCGCCGAAGCCATTGTAGCGGATGAAAGGGTCGAATTCGCCCACGCCGCCCTGCACGTTCTTCAGGGTCTCGCGCGCCACGTCGATCGTGACCTTCTCGACGTGTTCGAGGTTCGAGTCGTAGCTCACGCCCACGCCGACGATGGCGGACTGCTCGGGCTCGGGCAGCGAGTAGTTGGTGACGATGATCTCCGCTAACCGCGCGTTCGGCACCACGATGAGGTTGTTGGGCAGCTCGCGAATCAGCGTCGAGCGCCAGCCGATGTCGGTGACGAAGCCCTTCTGGCCGCTCTCGAGCGCCACGTAGTCCCCGATCCGCACCTGGCCCGCGAGGGAGATGTGGAACCCCGCGAACAGGTTGGTGAGCGTGGGCTGCAGCGCGAGCGCCACCGCCAGCGAGCCGACGCCGAGGGCGGTGAGGATCGGGGTGATGGCGATGCCGAGGTTGGAGAGGATCATCAGCGCGCCCAGCCCCACGACCGTGATGCGCACCGCGTGCTGCACCAGGCTGGTCGAGCGGAAGGCGTCCGACCACCGGGTGGAGCTGTCGAGGATCAGGCGGTTGACGAAGCTCGCGAGCGCCAAGGTCGCGCTCAGCAGCAGCGCGGCCTGCCCGACGCGCCCGATGATGCGCACGGTCTCGGGATCGAGCGACAGGAAGCGCACCCCGAGCAGGACCCCCAGTACGGCGAACCACAGCGGGACGTGGGGCCGGATCGAGCTGAGGAGGGTGTCGTCGAGCTTGGTCTTCGAGCGGCGGAAGAGCCGGCCCAGGCGCGGGAAGAGCAAGCGCGTGATCAGCCACCCGAGAATCCACGCGGCCAGGGCCACCCCGAGCCCGACGAGCCACCGGTTCAAGGTCTCGCTCACCATGAGAGCCTCCGCCTCCCTGCCACCCGCCCATCCGGGAGGCAACCCCCTGACTAACTCATGCGCCCGGGGTTGTCCAGCCGGTGCCGGCCGGCGGCCCCGCGAGGCCACCTGGCTCCTCGGGCGCGGTCCCGGGGCGTGCGAGGCTTGGCGCAGCACCCTCCTTGTGCGTTGACAGGTGCCCGTCACGGCGTTTGTTTCGCATGTCTAAACACGGGCGCCGCTGATGGGCTCAGGCTGACATAAACTCCGATTGGAGCGCATTTTCGGCTTGTCATGCGTGAGTTATGACCTCACAATTAACGGAGGTTCGCTATTCGACAGGGAGACCCCCGACCCAAGGAGGACCATCCGAGCCAGGTTTACGAGCCGTCCCCAGAGTTCTGTGCACGTGTCACTGCCCTTGCAGCTCGAACCATGGGGCGATGCCCCCGCGGTAACCCCCGACCGCAAAGAAAGGACACCATGCACCTTCGTCGACCTTTGCTACTCGCTTTTGTCGCCCTCTTCGTCGCGAGCACGGCTTTCGCTCAATGTCCGTCCTGGCTTTTGAAGTGGGGCACCCAGGGCAATGCCTTTGGGCAATTCCGCTTTCCGCAGGGACCGTCGTTCGCCCCTACGGGACAGGTTTACGTCGCTGATTCGCAGAACAACCGCATCCAGGAGTTCACCGGCAACGGCACCTTCATCCTCTTCTGGGGTTCGCTCGGGAACACCAACGGCAGGTTCAACCTGCCGGTCGCAACGGCCGTCAACCAGAACACGGGCGACGTGTACGTGGCCGATCAGCAGAACAACCGCATCCAGAAGTTCAGTTCGGCCGGAGCATTTCAGACCAAGTGGTCGGTCAGTTTCCCGAGCGACGTCGCGGTGGATCCCGTCACCGGCGACGTGATCGTGACGGAGTTGTTTTCGAACCTGGTCAAGAGGTTTACCGCCACCGGCACGTTCCTGTTCTCGTGGGGCGGAACCGGGACCGGCAACGGACAGTTCAAGAACCCCTCGGGCGTGACGGTGGACAACTCGGGTGACATCTACATCACCGAGCAGACCAACAACCGCGTCCAGAAGTTCTCCCCTGCCGGCGCGTATCTGCTGCAGTGGGGCACGCCGGGCGCGGGTCCGGGGCAGTTCAGCCGGCCGGTGCAGCCGGCGGTTGACGGCGGCGGCATCTACGTCACCGACTCCGGCAACGACCGCGTGCAGTACTTCGACCTCCTCGGGGCGTTTCAGTGCACCGTCGGCTCCACCGGCGTCGGGGATGGTCAGTTCGTCCAGCCGTTCGGTGTCGCCGCGGGCGGCGGGACCATCGTGGTCGCGGACCGGGTCAATCACCGCATGCAGCGATTCGGCCCACTCGCCACCCCGGCGCCCAGCATCACCTGGGGCCGGCTCAAGAGCCTCTACCACGAGTAGTCGGCTGCGGGCCTCGCGCCCGCCTCGTGCGATTCGCCCGGACGGGCGGGGATCAACTCCCCGCCCGTCCGGCGTGTGGGGGCCGATGCCGGCGGCCGGGAGGTGACGGGTGCCGGGCATCGGGACGCAGCGGACGTCGGCCACCGGGGCACCACGGATGCCGGTGACCGGGGCGCGGCGGCGGCCGGCGCTTCCGCACGGGCGCC
>Ga0154739_1038_pt1 | contig 18593 bp, 14 predicted proteins | sample Rifle2008BG16ft_FD_105747 | JGI IMG/M metagenome (GOLD analysis project Ga0154739, IMG submission 105747) | Candidatus Eisenbacteria bacterium RBG_16_71_46 | reverse complement strand
CTACCCGCCCTCGTGGCACTGCGCGCAGGTTTCCTTCGCCGGTCGCGGGTCGCCGGCCTTGATCTGGTGACACGAGGCGCACTCGAGCCCGGCCTCGAGGTGCTGGGCGTGCGAGAACTGCCCGCGGAAGCTGGTCACGGTGCGGGCGGTGACGTCGCTGTGGCACTTCCCGCAGGTCGGGGCGTCGATCGCCGCCGTGGTGTGGTGGCAGGGCATGCAGCCGTTCTTGCCGAAGCGCACCACCTCGCCCGGCGCGCGCTCGGCGTGCGGGCGGTGGCAGGTCTCGCAATTGAGCTGTGCCGCCGTGAGGTGTGGGCGGTGTGCGAACGTCCGGCCGTCGAAGGCGCCGCGCTGCCCCTCGATGCCCTGGTGGCAGCTGAGGCAGGACTCGGAGCCCTGCGCGATCACCGTCCACGGGCGCGCCAAGGGCTGCAACCGCTTCGCCCGCCGCGCCTGGTTCATCTGCTCGTAGGCCTTGTCCAGCAGGGCGTAGGCGAAGTTGACGTTGTGGACCCCCTTGCCGCGATCCACCAGGGCGAAGTTGTGGCGCGCGTCGCTCCACGCCTGCGGCGGGTCGAGGCCCATCGCTCCCACCGAGGCCTCGAGCTGGCGGCGCAGGGCGTCGACGCGCCCGTCCACGCCGTGCTTCCATGCCTTGTAGATGCCCAGGTAGGCGGGCCCATGGCAGGACATGCACGAGACCGCGCCCGCGCCCTGCGAGTGCAGGCTCATCAATTCGCTCGAGGCCGGCTGTGCGGTGAACTCGGGGTTGTGGCAGCCTTGGCAGGTGACGCCGGCGGTGAACATCGGCCCCGGCATGCGCGGGACGCCGCGCCCGCCGAGTCCGGCGTAGAGATCCTGCTGGGGCGAGTGGCCCGAGCCGTGGCAGGTGGCGCAGGCGCCGGCGGCATCCTCGGTGGCGGCCGCGGCGCTGGACGGCAGGGCGCCGTGCTCGATCTGGAGGTGGCAGTTCATGCAGTCCACCTTGTGCTCGGTGACGTGCATGCGGTGAAGGTAGTCGCGGTCGCCGAATCGGGCGAGGCGGTCGCCCTGGTTGTGGCAGGTGAGGCAGCGCTCGCGCGGCACGTTGCCCTCGCCTCGCACCACCCCGGCGTGGCAGGAGGTGCATTGCATGTCGAGGCGCGCCACCTGGCTGTGGTCGAACGAGACGCCCTCGCTGCTGGTCACGTGCTCGGGAATCTGGTGACAGAGCAGGCAGGCCCCGGTGGCCTGGTTCGGCTGCTCGCCCTTGAAATGGCACAGCGCGCAGGTCGAAGGCGTGACCGAGATGTGGCTGCCCTGCACGATCTGGGAGTGGCACGAGGTGCAGCGTAGTCGCAGTCCGCGGCGGGTCTCGGTGAGGTGCGGGGTGTGGTCGAAGAGCACGTTGCGGAAGACCTCCTTGCCCTCCAGCAGGCGCCGTTCGTGACACCGCAGGCACGCGGCGTCGTCCACCTCGGTCCACGGATTCGTGCCGTAAGTGCCGGTGAAGTAGCGCGCCACCATGGAGAGCGCCTCGTACTTCTTGCGCAGCTCAGCGGTGATGCCGGGGGGGATGTGGCAGTCCACGCACGCGATCTGGTTGTGCTTGGAGTGCTTCCACGACTCGTAGTAGGGTTTCATGATGTGGCAGGTGCCGCAGAAGGTCGGCGTGGACGACAGCTGCATCGCGAGCAAGCTACCCACGATTGCCAGACCCAGCCCCAGGGCGGCGCTGAAGCTGGCGATGCGCAGCCCGCGCGGAGTGAGGCGGCCCTTGCTGAGCCCCGCGACCCACCGCGTCAGGCGGGCGTCCGGGCCGAGGCCGGGGAGCCGGACCATCTAGTGTCCCGTCCCAGGAGTCGCTTGCCAGCCGGCGCCCGCTGCATCCCGGCGGGCTGCGTTGCTCCTCCTCGACGTATCTCCTGGATACGACTTCGTCGTCGCGCCTCGCCCGCCGGGCGCAGCGGGCGCCTTGGTGGTCAAGTGACTCCTGGGACGGGACACTAGTGCGCCTTCGCCGTGCGGTACCGGAGGCGTCTCAGGATGGCGAGGGTGACCAGCACGTAGAACCAGAACAGGATCAGGACGAACTTGCGGGTGCGCAGATTGCCGAGCTTGCCGTAGATCTCCGACTCGACTTCCGAGCCCACCGACCGCGCCCGCAGCGTGAAGCCGCCGACGATCACGGGATCCACCGAGTGCGCCGCGGGCAGGGCCTCGCGCAGGTAGGTGCGGGCCTGCTCGATCCGGGCCCGGTAGTCGTCGGTCTGGATCGGGATCGCGTCGGCGCGGGTGATCAACGAGTCGGCCTTTTCGATCTCGGCGGCCGCGGCACGGTACTCGGTCCACAGCTTGGCGCCCAGCGCGGCCTGGTCCGAGTCCGCGGCGTGGCATTGCGCGCACGACGTGGCCAGGCGCTCGGGCTGCGCGGCCTGGATCGCGTGATCGCCGTGGCAGGAACTGCACTCCGGCAGCCCCGCCCGGCGCATCCCCTCGATGTGGGCGCTCGCGGCGAAGTACCGTCGCTCGGCGGTGTGGCACTGGCCGCAGACCTTGTCCACGTCGCCCACCGCCGGAGGCGCCGCGCCGTGCACGCCATGGCAGCTCACGCAGGTCGGGGCGCGCAGGTTGCCGCGGTCGAGCAGCTCGCGGGCGTGGATGCTCGAGAGATACTCGCGGTAGGCGTCCTTCACCCCGCGCCGGCGCATCAAAGTCGTGTCGCCGTGGCAGGCGCCGCAGGTGGCCGGGATGTTGGGCGCGAAGGTCCGGCTCGCGGGATCCCCCGGCCCCAGGATGTCGTGCGCCCCGTGGCAATCCGAGCACACCGCCACCGCGGTGTCGCCGCGCTTGAGCCGCTGACCGTGCACCGAGGTCTGGTAGACCGCGTACTGGTCCACCGGCAGGTTGTAGGCGCGCATCATCTTTTCGTCCGAATGGCACGAAGCGCACAACGCGGGGATGTCCTTGCGGGCCGTGCGACCGCGGAAGTTGCCCCCGTGGGCCAGCTCGATCGTCAGGCTCCGGTCGTCACCCCCGTGGCAGGAGGTGCAGCGCACGCCCTCGTGCGCGTGCTGGCTGGCGTCGAACTTCACGCGCTCGGCCGGATGGCACACTCCGCAACGTCCCGCACTCGGCGAGAGGGCGCCGGGCTGCGGCGTGGGGGCGGGTCTCGCGCCCGGCTGGGCCCACGCCGCGGCGGCCGCGAGCAGGCCGAGCGCCACCGCGGCGTGACGGTGCAAGCGCGAGGCGGACCGGCGCACGATCGGGCGGGCGCTCATGGCCGGTCCAGCGTCGCGCCCAGAATACCGAGCACGATCCAGACGGCCAGGGCCACGACGCCCCACAGCCGCGTCCGCCGCAGGTGCCGAGGGCCGCCGTCACCGCGCACCCACAGCGGCAGCAACAGCACGCCGAACGCCGCGGCCAGCATCACCCCGCCGCTCAGCCACATCGGCACCGGCGCGCGCTGGAGGAGCGCGTAGGTCGCGAGCATGTACCAGGGAGGACGCACGCCCGCCGGCGTGGTGTAGGGGTCGGCGGGGGCGAGGAAGCCGAAGGGCAGCAGCGTGGTGAGCGTCACCAGCACCGCGAACAGCAGGACGGTGAGGATGAGCAGATCCACGAGGTGCGCGCGAAACGAGGTGACGACGCGGGCGCCGGCGGCCGAAGGGTAGCTGAGCCCGACGCGGCGCAGCGTGCCGAACGTGACGTAGATGCAGGCCGCGTAGAACGCCGGCAGCACGATGACGTGGAGGACGTAGAAGCGGATCAGGACGTCCTCGTTCACCACCCGCCCGCCCAGGAAGAAGGCGAGAATCGGCCCCGCCACCGGCAGCGCCCACACCACCTCCATGCCGCGCACGGTGGACCAGTAGGACTGAGCGTTCCAGGTCAGCAAGCGGCCCGTGAAGTCCATCTGCAGCACCAGCCAGGCCATGGCGACCGCGGCGAACCACAGCAGCTCGCGCGGCGCGCGGTAGAGGCCGTCCCAGAACAGGCGCATCAGCCGCAGGGCGACGACCGCCACCAGCAGGTAGGCCCCCCAGGCGTGCATCTCGTGCAGGAACCAGCCCGAAGGCAGGTCGCGCACGATGGTGCGCGTGCTCTCGAACGCGGCTTCGGGCGTGGGGCGGTAGTAGTAGGCAAGCAGCACCCCGGTCGCGGTCTGGAGGGCGAAGAGGAGGGCGGCCAGCACGCCCAGCACCTGCGGCCAGCGCGCGTAGGCGGTCACCGGGAGCGACCCGATCTCGCGCAGCACCTCGCGCAGCGGCTTGCGCGTGTCCACCGGCGTGTAGACCAGTCCGAAGTGCGTGATCAGCGAGAACAGCTCGCTCAGGTTGATCCTGCGCTCGAGCCATTCCACCCAGCCGCCACGCGCGGCGCGCGCGGTGTCGCCGGGGTCGGGCGTGGCGTTCCGCGGGGCCTCGCTCATAGCTGGACGAACACCTCGCCCGCGCGGACCGAGACCGTGTAGCTGGGCAGCGCCCGCGGCGGCGGGCCGGAGATCACGTTGCCGGCGAGGTCGAAGCGGCCATCGTGGCACGGGCAGACCAGTATGCGGCGCTCGCGGTCGAAGCCCAGAATGCAGCGCACGTGCGTGCAGACGGCCGAGAGCGCCACGATGCGGGACTGGTCGAGTCGCACGACGAAGAATGGCGTGATGCCGTGGCGCACCAGACGGCCCTCGCCGATGCGCAGGTCATCGAGCAGGCCCACGCGCACCAGGCGCTGGGCGATGCGTTCGCCCCGCTCCGGCGCCTTCACGTAGGCGCCGATGACGCCCGCTGCACCCAGCCCCCACAGCCCCAGGAAGGCGCGCGTGAGCCAGGTCAGGAACCCGCGGCGGCTGGTCGGGCCATCCGGCGGTGCGGCATTGGGCTGCTGCTGCGTTTCAGCCATCGTGCCTCCCACTGCTCGGGCGCCCGGCGGCGGGAGCCCCGAACCCGCAGCCCCACTGGGTCGAGGGCCTCGGGCGCCGCGACTGGCTGGACATGACGAGGATCTCCTGAAGACCGGCGGTGGACCCGGTGAGGCCTATGCCTGACGGCTCGGGGACGGAGTGGCCCCGCGCAGCCGCCCGGGAATCTGCTCCGCCGCCCGCCGGATGCCGGCGAGCCCGGAGCCGATCAGCGCGAGCAGCGCGCCCATCCATACCAGATTGACCATGGGTTTGGTGCTGAATTCAAGCAGCGCGGCCTGCGCGCGGGCCTCCGTCTCGGGGACCTCGAGCGCGACCCGCCCGTTGTCGGCATCGATGCTCGCGATCGTAACCGTACCGACCCCCGGGATCAGGGCCGGGATCGCCTCGTTGCCCTTGGCACCGGCACGCATCCCCGGGGAGACCGCGAACGTCACGCCCGCGCTACGCACGGCGAGGTCGGCGCGCACCTCCATGTCCTCATGGGAAGTCATGTGGAAGCCGGTGAAGGTGATCCCGGCGTTGCCCAGGCGCACCTCCTGGCCCTTGTTCAGCCACAGCGGCTCGCGGGTCCGCGCCTCGTCCTTCACCAGGTCGAGCGGCGAGAGGTAGATGTCCCTCCAGCCGTGGATGGCGGGCTTGCGCATCATGCCCTCGTTGCGCGGCGCGTCGATCAGCGTCGGGCGCGCCTCGAACGACCAGTTGCCGCGCGCGACGTGGACCGCCATCACGCGCTCGCCGCGCGGGCCGGGGGTCGTGCCCTGGTAGGTGAGCGTGTAGCCGAGCGCCTGCACCGGGGTGCCCGCGGACAGGGTCACGCGCTCGCTGCGCCCGAGCGCGCTCGAGATCACCATCCCGAGCACCGCCACGGCCACGCCGACGTGACCGAGGTAGCCGGCCCCGAACGCCCAGCCGCGCCGGAAGTGCTTGACGGTCACGGCGGCGTTGACGCCCAGCGCGAGTCCGGCGAACGCGGTGAGCGCGAGCACCGCCTGCTCGCGCACCCCGGCCAGGAACGCGACCAGCGACAGCACCACCGCGGCGATCAACCCCGGCGCCATCGCCGCGATCCACCCGACCCCGCGCTGGCGCGACCAGCGCAGGGCGGGCGCCACCGCCATCAGCAGCACCAGGGCGATCCCGAGCGGCAGGCTCACCTGCTCGTAGAACTTCGTGCTCACCGCGGCCGGCTTGCCCGCGATCGCGGTGAGCAGCGGTGCCGTGGTGCCGAGCGTGACCAGTGCCGCGAGCACCAGCACGGTGCCGAGCCCCAGCCACAGCGCCGACTCGCGCGAGACCGCGGGCGAGGTGGTATCGCGTGTGGCGATCGTGCGCCACCGCGCCACCAGCAGACCCGCGCCGGTGAGCGTGGTGCCGAGCAGGATGCCGATCAGCGGCCCGTTGATCCCCGAGTCCGCGAACGAATGGACCGAGAAGTCCTGGAGCACCCCGCTGCGGGTGAGGTAGGTGCCGCCCAGCACGGTGACCCAGGCGACGATGCCGAGCGCCAGGCTGGTGCGGATCGCCGCCCCGGTCGTGCGCTGGATCAGCAGGCCGTGCAGCAGCGCCACGCTGACCAGCCAGGGAATGAGCGAGGCGTTCTCGACCGGGTCCCAGCCCCAGTAGCCGCCCCACCCCAGCACCTTGTAGGCCCAGATCCCGCCGAGGGCGATGCCGGCGCCAAGGGTGACCACCGCAAACAGCGACCACGGCCACACCATGCGCGGCCAGTTCGCGTAGTCCTTGCGGGCGAGCGCGGCGGCGGTCAGCGCGAACGGCACCATGAGCGCGGCGTAGCCGAGGAACAGCACCGGTGGATGGACCACCATCCACGGGTCCTCCAGCAGCGGATTGAGCCCGAGCCCGTCGGCGGGGACGATCGCGTTGCGCGCGAACGGGCTCCGGATCAACAGCAGGCCGACGAGTGCGGCCTGGGTGAGGCTGACGAAGAACATCGCCGGTTGCGCGAGGCGCCCCGGCTGCCGCAGCAGCGCGAGCCCGATCAGCGCGCCGAAGGCCGCCCACAGCAGGATGCTGCCCTCCTGGCCGGCCCAGGTGGCGGCCAGGGTGAGCGCGGGCGACAGCGCCCGGGAGCTGTACTGCGCCACGTAGGCGTACTCGAAGCGGTGCGCGAGGAACAGCGCGCACAGCGTAACCAATGCCACGACCAGCGCCCCCGCATGCGCTGCGAAGGCCCAGCGCGCGGCCGCGGGCGCCGCGCGACCCCGCACGCCGGCGAAGAACAGGATGCTGGAGGCCAGGGCCGTGGCGACCGCAAGGACGAGCAGCAGTTCACCGAGATTCATCAACCCGTTCCTCCATTCGCGCTACAAAGAATTGGCGTCCCCTCGGGACGGGTGCGACCGACTCCAGGGCGACGCGAAGGTCTTGCAGCACGGATCATCGACACGGACTTCGGGCTGCAAATTCCGTGCCCCGCAGGGGCTCCGTCACCGCTCGCATGCGCCGCGCGGCGAAGTCCGCGCGACCGGCGCATCACGCGAACGGGCGCGATGCGTGCCCGGCGCCCGATCCACGCGGACGGGTTCGCGCGCGCGGCGCATGAGAGCGCCGAGCGACGGCGTGCGGGTGATCGCCCCGTCGCGCTCCGCGCGCGCTGCCGCGGTGCACGCGCTGCGCGCGACGCTCCCCTCACGCACCGTGCTCCACGCAGTGGGCGCGCGGCTTCCGACGAGGTGTTCGGCCGCATGAAATGGCCTCCGAAGGCGGTCACTCTGTCAGAATCCTGTCACCGTGTCATGCCATGTAGGCCCGGTCGGGCCTCGCGGGGCCGGTGGCAGGCGGGACGTCGGGCCGCTTGTGCATTGTTTCACAAGGAGATAACCGAACCCGCAAAACTACCTACGCGCTGGCACTGACATTGCCCTGTAAAGAGAATCGCGCGCGGCGCTTAGCTGCGCGCATCACGCCTGGAGAGGCACCGCCATGCACCCCGCCCACCCGCCCAACGTCACTCCTCACGGCCGCAAGACCGCGGTCGCGCCACGCCGCAGCGATGCGCGCGCGGCGGAGGTGACGGCGAGCGCGGGCGGCCGGTGGGTGGCGGCCAGCCTCCTCGGGCTGCTCGTGGCGCTGGCGGCCGTGGCGGCGGCCGCCCAGCCCACGGCGAAACCCTACACCGCGTTCTACGGCCGCGACCTCAGCGTCCCGTTCATGATGATCGGCGGCGTTGCGGTGGATTCCCTGCACGGCGAGATCCTGGTGTCCGACAACGGCCGGCACGAGGTCGCCGCGTTCGACACCAACGGTGTCCTGCTCGGGATGTTCCTCCACGAGGTGCCCGGCCCGGATGGCGCGCTGATCGACGGCATGCCGAGCCAGCTCGCGATCGACCGCCGCGGCCGCATCCTGCTCTCCGATCAGCGGGTCTCCTGGGTGGACGTGCTCGACGTCCGTGGCCGACCAGTGGCGCGGCTCGATCTGCCGGCGCCCGACGACGATCCGCTCAAGAGTGGCGCCGGCGCCCTCGCGGTGCGGCCCGACGGGACCATCCTGGTGGCGACGCGCGGCGACAGCGGCCGCGTCTACGTCTTCGACCGCGACTACCGGCGCATCGGCGCGTGGGGCGTCCCGGGCGCGGACTCCGGGCAGTTGAGCGCCATCACCGGGATCGCGGTGACGCCCGACCTGCGCACCGTGGTCACGTGCCTCAAGACCCGCTACGCGGTCCAGATCTTCGACCCGGCCGGGGCCTGCCTCCAGGGCTTCGGCGTCCACGATCACGGGCCGGGCAACTTCTCGTTTCCCAGCGGCGTCACCGTGACCGCGGACGGACGCATCTGGGTGAGCGACGGCCTCAGGCAAGTCGTGCAAGTTTTCGATTCCGCCGGGACGCTCGTGGAAATGGTGGGTGGGGCGGGGAACGGCCCCGGCGAGTTTCTCAACCCCTGCGCGCTCGCGAGCGACGGCCGAGAGCTGCTCGCCGTCGCGGAACGGGTGGGGAATCGAATCCAGGTGATGAGGGCTCGATGAGCGCGCTGAAGACCGTACCGTTCCGTCTCGAAAGGAGGACCGCTCTGAAGGGCAGCTTCCGATCCAGTCGTTTTTCACAGCAGCAATCGTCCCGCAACATCCTCTGAACGACCGGAGAGTAGACATGAAACGCCTCGTCCTGTTGCTCATGGTCGTGTACCTGGGGGCACTGCCAGCGATGGCTGTGGCCGGCGATTACCACGTCGGCGCCACCCTCGTGTGCACCGACTGCCATTCGCTGCATGCCAGCCAGTCGCATGACTATCCCTGGCTGGGCCAGCAGCCGCCCGCGCCTGTGGGCGGTCCGCACGAGTATCTGCTCCGCCAGGAGCCGAACGCGCTGTGCATGTCCTGCCACGACGGCAACACAGGAGTCCCCGATGTCGTCGGCGTGTCGGCATCCGGAGCCACCCGGCGTCAGGCCGGAGCCCTCACCCTCGCATCCGGTCACGGCACCAATCCGACCGGCTACGAGGAGACCGACGGCCACACGCTGTACAGCGCGTTGCCGCCTCCCGGTGGGACCGGAACCTTCGTTCCCGATCCCGTCGAGGGCCTGGAGTGCATCAACTGCCACGCCCAGCACGGCATCGCGACCCAGTACCGGAACTTGCTCAACCGCGGCATCTTCGGCGGCAAGAGCCTGACGTACGCGGCCAGCACCAATGACATCACCAAGGACGTGTTCGAGCGCTCGGCGCTGGCCTACACCGACCAGGACGTCGACTTCAACGAGCCGGACCAGAAGGCGAGCCGCTACGCGAACTGGTGCAAGACCTGCCACACCAACTTCCACGGCACCGCAGGTGGCCCCGAAGTCGGCGGCCAGTCCGGCGGCTCCAGCACCGAACCCGACAACCCGTGGGTTCGTCACCCGAACGCCGACGTCAACATCGGCACCGATCCTGGGCTCAGCGGGACCGGCGCGCCGACCGACTCGTCGTCCTTCGTTTCGAGCTACGTCAACCGCTACTACACCCGCATCAATCGGGTGAAGGTGATGGCGCCGAACAACAACTGGTTGCCGGCTCCGACCGACCCGCGCGTGCTCACGCCCTCGTGCTTCAGCTGCCACAAGGCGCATGGGAACAAGAACGGGTTCGGCCTGATCTTCATGAACGGCTCCACCGGCTCGCCTACGCCGAGCGAGGAAGGCGACGGCGGCCAGTACAAGGACCTGTGTCTGCAGTGTCACTCGCAGGGCTCCTACGCCCTGAACCCCTAGTCCGACCCGGCGGTCGCTTTAGACCGTCACGGCAGACCGAGTAAGCTCGATGGTGCGGGCCGCAAGGCCCGCACCATTTGAGTCACAGGCCAGGAGGGAGCCCCGCTCGATGCGTCGCCCGCCGCAGCTCCGCCGTTTGCCCGCGATCGCGGCACTCGCCCTGTTCGCGGGCGGCCTCCTCGCGGCCGGGGCGTTGATCGCGGCCGCACCCGATCGGCTCTCTCCCCGGACTCCGCTCGCGATCACGCGCGTGCTCTCGCAGGGTCCGCACGCGGGCGATTGCGAGCGCTGTCACACGATGCACGCCGAAGGCACGGTGCCCGAGCCGCACGCCCTGACCGGCCCCAACGACAACTCGCTGTGCTTGGGCTGTCACTCCACCGCCTGGGAGGGCGGCAGCTACGGCGGCCCCTGGCTCTACGACGGTTCCGACCACGGCGCGAGCCCCGAGATGGTCTGGCCCGGTCCCGTACCGCCCGCCCGCGTCGAGCCGGGCCCTGCCGGGAAGTGCCTCAACTGCCACGATCCGCACGGCTGGCGGGACGCCCTCGGCGTTATCCCCTTCCTCGGGCTGGTGCGCGAGGAGGGCCAGTGCCTCGCCTGTCACGACGGGAGCCCGGCCACGAGCAACGTCCGCAACGACCAGCTCAAGCCCTACCGCCATCCCGGCCAGGACTACTCCGACCGGCACACCGGCCCGACCGAGTCGCTGCCCACCGATTTCGGCATCACGCCCGCCAACCGGCGCCACGCCGAGTGCGTGGACTGTCACAACCCGCACGTGGCGCGCTCCGAGGCCACGCTCCAGCCGAGGCCGGATGCCGCCTCCAGCCTGTTGCTGGGCGTGAGCCGGATCGCGGTGTTCAACGGTGGGGCCGGCGCGCCGCCGGGCTACGAGTTCATCCCGGCCTCGGACACGCTCTCCTCGCCGGGGGGCGACTGGCAGCTGTGCTTCAAGTGTCACTCGTCGTGGACCACGCAGCCCTCGGGCCAGACCGATCTCGCGCGCGCGCTCAACCCCAACAATCCCTCCTACCACCCGGTGGAGGCGGCGGGTAGAAACCCGAACATCTCGGGGCTCGCCTTCGCCCCCGGATGGGACGCGACGTCGCGCACGCGGTGCGGCGACTGCCACGGCAGCGACGATCCGACGACGCGCGGACCCCACGGCTCGCTCTATCGCTACATCCTGAATCGGCCCTACACTGCGTCCTCCGCCCCGCGGATGACGACGGCGGGCGAGATCTGCTTCGCCTGCCACGCCTTCGCCGTGTACGCGGACGACGCGTCGCCGGACGTCGTGCTGGCCGGTTCCCGCTTCAACGCTCCCGCGGTCGACAAGGGTCACGCCGGCCACGTCCGGGGTGAGAACGTGCCCTGCTACGCGTGCCACGAAACCCACGGCTCGACGACGCGGCCGCACCTCGTCGTCACCGGCCGCATCCCCGGGATCGTCAGTTACACCGAGACGTCCACCGGCGGCAGCTGCACGCCCACCTGCCACGGAACCGAGTCGTACATCCTGAACTATGCGAGATGACCGGGGCCCGAGGGGCGGTGGGGGCGTGGCGTGGGCGGCGCTCGGACTCGCGATGATCCTCTGCCTGTGGCCGGTCGGAGCCGGGGCGCAGACCGGCTCGCTCGAGTTCAAGTACCAGCGGCTCGAGCTTCAAGGGCGCGTGTTCCATCCCGACGGCAGCGCGAGTGACACCACGTTCGTGCGATCGTTCTGGACCCAGAACTACCTCGCCTCCGTCACCCGGCGTTTCGGCAATCAGCTCTTCCTGGCGGTCCAGGGCCAGTACGACCGCCAGAGCTTCATCGACCGCAACGAACGCTCCGAGACCCCCTACGGCCAGTTCCGCCTCGCCCACCCGGTCGTCGGCTTGATCGCGTCGTACCGGCCCACGATCGCGACCCGGCAGGTCGCGGCGATCGGTTCCGGGGGTGGCGTGGTGGATACCGGTGCGGTGCGGACTGTCGGCTTCCGCTCGGAGCAGAGCGTGGTGAGCGCCTACGTGAGCCCGGCGCGCCTGCCGCGCGTGGACCTGTCGTGGATCCGGCTCCATCACGCCCCCGACGCCCTCTCGGCCGAGAACACGCAGGACACGCGCAACGCCCGGATGGGGTGGACCCGGGGGCCGCTGAACCTGCGGGCGGGGTACGGCGACGTGTCCCAGGGCATCCGGCCGTCGTCGCTCGGCGCACCCGTTCAGCGCTATTACGATGCCGGGCTCGGGCTCGGGGTGGTACCGCGTCCGAACGCCGGGCTCCGGCTCGACTACGACGCACGGCGCTTCGTGCGCGGGCCGAGCGGGACCATCCAGAATCGCGTCCTCACCCAGGCGGCCTCGTTGAGCGGAAGCTACCAGCAGACCCCGAAGCTGGGCTGGAACGTCTCGTACAACCTGCAGCACACCGAGCAGGAGTATCTGCTGAGCAGCCGCTTCACCGACCAGGAGGCCCAACTCCTGGGGAGCTGGCGGCCGACGCCGGTCTTGGGCCTGCAGGGCTCGGCCGGCGCGCGCACGCTGCGCAGCGGTCGGGGAAGCGAACTGCAGCGCTTCGTGTCGAGCACCGCGTCGATGCGCGGCCGCGTGCGCCCGGATTGGGACGCGGATGCGACCGTGTCGCAGAGCCTGACCTGGAATCCCCGCGAGTCCGTGGTCGCGACCACGCAGGCGCGCACCTCGTCGAAGTGGCGGCTCCGGCGCGGGCTGGAAGCGGGCGGAGATTACCAGGTGTCGGTCGATCGCAATGCGTCGGCCAGCCGCCGCGTGGTCTCGCAGTGGTCCCTGAGCCTGACCGCCTCGCCGTGGCGATCGTTCCGCGCCCGGCTCGGCGAACATCGCTACCAGATCCGCTCGGGCGACTCGCTCGCGGCCGGAAGCTCGCGGAGCCGGACGGTCGAGGTACGCTGGACTCCGTTTCGGACCCTTGAGATGCTGGGCAACGTGAGCAGCAGTGGGGTTCCGCCGCGCAACGACCCGAGGACCACCTCCACCACCGCGTCGGTGCAGTGGTCGCCTGGCGCGGGAATCCAGGTGAGCGGCAATTACGCCCGCACCAGCTCGGCGCAGTCCAACGCGCTGGTGAGCCTGGTGCCGGGCCGCGAGCTCGCGGGCGCCCGGGTGGCATGGGGGCCGGGCCGGCGATGGGCCGTGTCAGGCGGCCTCACCGTCGTGGAGCCCAACCGCAGCACCGAGGCCCGGCAGTACGACGCCTCCTACACCTACCGATTCGGGAGATGAGACCGTTGCGACCTCGGACGATGATCACGGCCTGCGTCGTCGCCACCGCCGCGCTGGGAGCGGCGGGCTGCGCGGCAGGGCCGCGGCTCTACGTCAATCCGCAGGCCGACATGACCCTGTACAAGAAGGTCGCGTTCCTGCCGTTCACCAACCTGAGCCCGGACCGCTTCGCCGCCGAGCGCATCTCGCGCGCGTTCATGACCGAGCTGATCATCGCGGACCGCTATCGCATCGTGGAGCCGGCGCAGACCGCGGCGGTGTTCGAGCGGATCGGGGTGGTCGCCAACGATCCGTCGCGCGCGATTTCGCAGGAGAAGTTCGTCGAGGCCGCTGCGCTGCTCGGGGTCCAGGGGTTCGTGCGCGGTGCCGTCACCGAGTACCAGGTCCAGCGCCTGGGGGGCGAGGAGACGGCGGTGCTCAGCTTCGACGTCGAGATGATCGACGCGGCGACCGGCAACGTGGTGTGGCGGACGTCCATCAGCAAGAAGGGCCGGGGGCGCCTGCCGGTGGTGGGCGGCTCGAGCACCCGGAGCTTCGGCGCGCTGACCCAGCAGGCGTGCCGCCAGGTCGTGGCGGGATTGCAGCACCAGGCGTTTTGATCGATGCAGGAGGGACGGGGAATGCAGCCTCACCGGCTCATGCGGATCGGCGCGGTGGGCCTCGTTGTGGTCTCGGGTTGCGCCGCCACCCCGCGCCTCATGCGGACCGCGGGCAGCCCGCTGGCCGACCATCCCAACGTGGTGATGGTGCCGCTCGCCAATCTCTCGGGCCGCATCGGGCAGGCCGAGGTCATTTCGCGCATCTTCTTCACCGAGCTGGTGCGCACCGGGACCTGCGAGGTCGTGGACTACGGAGAGGCCGAAAAGCTGATCGAGGAGCTCCGATTGCGTGACACCGGCTCGCTCACGGCCGAGCAGCTCAAGACGATCGGGGAGAAGACCGGGGCGCGCTACGCGCTGGTCGGCACCATCCTCGATGCCGGGATGATCTCCACGCCCGACGGCCAGGTGCCCTCGGTGGGCGTCGCGATCCGGCTGGTGGACGTGGCGACCGCCCGCGTGGTGTGGGCGGATGGAGGCTTCCGCACCGGGGAGGATGGAGAAACCGTTTTCGGCTGGGGCCGCCAGCTCGACCTGAATCGCGTGGCAGAGACGCTGGCCACGCGGATCTTCGAGGGATTCCGGAGGCTCGCGATCGCTCCGGCCTCTCACGCAGGAGGCTCGCAATGAGGCGCTGGTGGCTGGGTCTGATGGTGGTCGTGGGCGTGCTCGCCGCAACTCCCGCGCTGTGTGATTCGACCGCGGTGGCGCCGCCGGACGCGGCGCCGGGCGTGCCCCCGGCCGTGCCGGCGAAGGCGCCGGTGGCCGGATCGAAGGCGCCCAAGGCCTCGTCCAAGTCCCGACCCGCTCCGACCCGGACCTCGCTCAAGGTGCGCCGCGTCGTCCTGCGCGTGAATCACCGGGTGTTCCAGAATTTCGCCGAGGTGGACACCGTCGGCTTCAAGAAGGACTTCCGCATCGGCGACACCGACATGACCGCCCGCATCATCGACTTCGTTCCGGACTTCACGATCGGGCGCGACCGGAAGGTCGTCTCCCGCACGGACGAGCCCAGGAACCCCGCGGTTCGGATCGTGGTGAAGGAAAAGGGCGCGCCGCACGACACGAGTTGGGCGTTCCTGAATTTCCCGCCGCACTTCTCGAACCGGGCGGTGCTGGCGTTCCAGGTCCTGCGCATCGACTTCGAGAATCACGAGCCGCTGCTCAACAAGGCGCTGCGCGACACCACGGCCGCCGGAGGCAAGCCACGATGACTTCGGCTGAAAGAGGGACGCACACGCGCCGCCTCGTGGCGGCACTGGCGGTCCTCGCGGTCGCCACGGCGCTGGCCGTGGTGGCCGGCGGCGGTCGGGTGGCGGCGGCCAAGTCCCGAAGCGCCCCGGCACGAACCTGCTACGACTGCCACAAGGATGCGAAGAAGCGCTTCCAGAAGAAGTACGTGCATCCGATGGTGGCGAAGGCCGAGTGCGGCGACTGCCACTTGAGCCACGGGTTCACCCAGCAACTCGTGCTCAAGAAGGCCATAACCGCCCTGTGCCTCGACTGCCACGGCCAGCTCAAGGACGCGGTGTTCGAGCACGAGCACCCGGCCTTCAGCCAGGGCGGCTGCGTCGCGTGCCACGATCCGCACGCGAGCGATCTCCCCCATATGATCCGCAGCGGCGGCCCCGAGGTGACCTGCTATTCCTGCCACACCGTGACCCGGAAGGAGACCGCGCTCTCGGTCCAGCACGCGCCGTTCCAGTCGGGCGCCTGCGCCTCCTGCCACGAGGCCCACGGTGCCCAGGAGGCGGGGCTGCTCAAGGCGGCGCCGCAGGCGCTGTGCGCGGGCTGCCATGCGCCCGCCGAGGTGGACGCCAAGCACGCCAAGGTGGTGCGCGGGGGGCTGGCCTGCCTCGACTGCCACGCGCCGCACGCCTCGGCCAGCGCCGGGCTGCTGCGCGCCGACAGCCACCCGCCGGTGGCCTCGGGCGAGTGCGCCTCGTGCCACGAGATGTCCGGCAATCAGCCGACGGCGAAATTGGTCGCCGAGGTGCCCGAGCTGTGCGTGACCTGCCACCCCGACCGCGCCGCTCTCGACCAACAGGCTCATCCCCATCCGCCCGCCGCCGACGGGCAGTGCCTGACCTGCCACGATCCCCACCGCGGAGAGCTCGCCCTCCTCAAGGGCAAGCAGTCCGCGATCTGCGGGGACTGCCACGACATGAAAGACGAGCTCGCCGAGCCCGTGGTCCACAAGGCGTTCGCGCAGGGGCAGTGCGCGTCGTGTCACGAGCCGCACGGCTCGAGCCGCGAGCACCTGGTCAAGAGCGACAACGGCGAGATGTGCCTCGCCTGCCACCAGGACCTCGCCACGCGGCTTGCGGGGAGTGGCACCCACCCGCCTGCCGCGCAGAAGGACTGCCTGCGCTGTCACGTGCCGCACAGCGGCAAGCAGGCCCACCTCTTGAAGCGTGACGAGCGCGCGCTGTGCCTGTCGTGCCATTCCGGGGTGGAGAAGACCGCGGGGACCGAATCCCATCCCCCCTTCAGGGCCGGCAACTGCACCGCCTGCCACGATCCGCACCAGTCGCCACAGCCCAAGCTCGCCAAGGTCGAGGAGGCGAAGCTCTGCGAGTCGTGCCACCCGGGCGTGGAGCGCGAGGTGGCGGCGCCCAAGCCCCACGCGCCGGCCAAGGAAGGCCAGTGCCTCACCTGCCACAACCCGCACGGTGGGGTGACCGCGGCGCTGTTGAATTCGACGCCGCAGGAGCTGTGCACGACCTGTCACGCCGAGATCGGCAGGAAGCTCGCGCTCGCCGGTGCCCACACCGCGGCGAAACAGGGCCAGTGCGCCGCCTGCCACGAGCCACACGGCGCCAAGAACGACAAGCTCCTCAAGCAGAGCGGTGGCGCCGTGTGCGCCACCTGCCACGGCGGGATCGGCAAGCAGGGCGACCGCGTGCACGCGCCGGTGGAGAGCGGCGACTGCATCACCTGCCACGATCCGCACGGCGGCCCGGTCGCGCCGGCGCTGGTCAAAGCGGTGCCCGCGCTGTGCGCGGAGTGCCACGACCCCTCCGACGCGGCGCTGCGATCCCGGCACAAGGGAGCGGACCTCTCGGGCGCGAAGTGCCTGAGCTGCCATGTGCCTCACGCGTCGAAGGGCTCGCCCCTGCTCGGCGCCAACGCGCATCCCGGCTTCCGGGAGGGCGACTGCACGACGTGCCATGGCGAATCGGGAGCCCCCGGGGCCAGGAACCTCCAGGCGCCGGGCGGACAGCTGTGCGTCCGCTGTCACGATGTGGCGAAGCCCGCGAGCGCCGGGGCCAAGCTGCATCCCCCGGTCAAGACCGGCGAGTGCGTGAGCTGCCACACGCCGCACGCCTCCGATCGCCAGGGCCTGTTGATCGAGGCGCCGCAGAAGCTGTGCAACCAGTGCCACGCCGGCGTCATCGCCGACGCCACGAAGACGCATGGTCACCCGCCGGCGGCGGGCGGGGAGTGCGCCACGTGCCACGAGCCGCACCAGAGCCCCAATACCGGCTTGCTCAAGAAGAAGGCCGTTCAGTTGTGCGAGTCCTGCCATACCGCGCTCGCGCAGCGCCTCGAGCAGGGGGTCCCGCACGCGCCGGTGGGGATGGGCCTCTGCCTCTCCTGTCACGCCAGCCACGGCTCGGACTTTCCGGGTATGACGCGGCGGGCCGGGGCGGCGCTCTGCACGTCGTGTCACTCGCCCGCGAACGCCAAGGTGGCCGCCAAGCACCCCGGCATGGACATGGCGGCGGTGCGCTGCACCTCCTGCCACGACCCGCACGTGCAGGCGAAGGGCCGGGTGGGTCTGCTCCTGCCGGCCGCCCACATCCCGTTCCTACGTGGAGACTGCGCCTCCTGCCACACCGTGAAGGGCGCCAGCGCGACCGTGGCGAGAGTCCCGGAGTTGTGCTTCAAGTGCCACGAAACCGAGCGTCCCAAGTTCGCGAAGAAATACCAGCACGCGCCGGTCAACAGCCCCGAGAAGTGCCTCGCCTGCCACGGGCCGCACGGGGGGGCGGGAGAGCCGTCGGTGGTGCGCAAGGGGGACGCGCTGTGCCTGGGGTGCCACGACCGCAAGTTGTTCGAGGGCGCGGTCAGGCATCAGGCGCTCGATCAGGGCTGCGTGACGTGCCACGACAGCCACTCCTCGGATCAGCCGAAGCTGCTCAAGGAGGCCACGACCCGGCTGTGCATGAACTGCCACCCGGACATGTCGAAGCACTTCCACAAATACGAATCGTCGAAGCCCGATCCGCGCACCGGGAGGCCGCTGTCGTGCACCAGCTGCCACGACCCGCACGCCGCGCCGCTGCCGCAGCTGATGAACTACGACCCGAAGCGCGCGCTGTGCATCCAGTGTCACGACCCGTCGATGGCACCGCCGCCGGGCCGCTAGGCGCCGTTCGCAAACGCCCGCGGGCTGCGTTGCGCGGTCGGCTCCTCGCTCCGACGTGGCCGGAAGGCCACGACTCCGAGCGGCCCGCGCTCCGTTCCCTGCCCGCTCCGGCCCGCCGGGCACGGCGCACGATGGACGCGACGCTCTCGCGACGCCTTGCCCTCCGGTGTTTGCGGACGGAGCCCGGCGGGCGTTCTCAGACGGAGCTCGGGACTCCGCCGGTGAATCCGAGCGCGGAGCTCACGCCCGGGGC
>Ga0154739_1121_pt1 | contig 19061 bp, 12 predicted proteins | sample Rifle2008BG16ft_FD_105747 | JGI IMG/M metagenome (GOLD analysis project Ga0154739, IMG submission 105747) | Candidatus Eisenbacteria bacterium RBG_16_71_46 | reverse complement strand
GGCTGCGTTCCAGACGCTTCTCGGCCTCACGAGCCATCATCCGCCGCAGCCCGTGAGGTGCCGCCGGGCCATTCGGAGCTAATCCGATAGGCACGTTCCGGAATTGAAACCACTCTGCCCCGGGCGCGCACGGGTCGTGACGAGGCCGCTTGCCAGTGCCCGCTCGAGCGGGGTGGAGCGAGCCACTAACGGGTGTAGACGGTCTGCCAGCGCGGCACGACCATGCCGATCAGGGCCCCCCCGCCCGCGCCGTTCAAGGCGCCCAAGAACACGAAACCGAGCAGACCGCCCGGATCGCCTACCCCTTCCGCCGAGGCGACCGCGGCGACCAGCGCCGCCGCCAGGATCCCCCCGGCGATACCTCCGATGATCGCGCCACGCCGGGATGAGCCCACACGGATCTGAAGATTCGAGATCTGTCGCGCCGGGATCGGATTCGGCAGTGATGCGACCGTCCATCCCCCGAACCGTGGCGGCTGAGCATCAGAGTACTCGAGCCCGGTCCCGGTGATGCGGGGTGCGCTGAGAACAGCGGCGCCCCACGCTCCTTCGGCGCGCACCTGTCCCGCACGTTCGATACGCGTGCGCAGCGCGAGGCTCAGCGCCAGGGACTCGGGCCCGGGGAACGGGGAGGCCGCATCCTGGGCCGAGGCGCCGGCCACGCACGCCAGCGTCACGAACGACAGGATCGAGCACGTCCTCCAAATCAGCACCTTCGGTCCCCCCGTCGCTGAGCCATCCGGCCCCTCAGGCGCGCTTGAGGCGACACGTGATGGCCGTCCAGCCAGATCACGCGCTGGCACCACACGACGCGAAGTCGACCTGCAGTGTAACCACGGGGAACGGGTCGCGACCAGTGGCGGTCACGTGCCTGCCGGTTACGTCCCGGAATGCTCGTCACACAATTCGTCCGGGCCGCGGAAGGACGCGCGGCCACGAACCAGCCGGCCTGCTTCTCCTTCGTGCCGAGCGCCACGGGGAGCGGCTGTCTCGGGGCCGGGGCGGCCTATGGCGGGAACTCCCGTCGCCAGGCACCGCCGCCTCCCCATGGGCCACCTCCGAGTGCATCATCCCACCCATCTCGGTGTCAGGGAAGATCGGGAAACCCCGTTTGTTGACGCAACGGCGCGGGCATATGATTTCGGCGTTTCGGACGACGGTCGGCTGCGGCGCGCCGCCCGAAGGGCCCTGCATCTGCGTGGGACTGTCGAACGAGCCACCTGCCGCAGGACGATGTGCGCGCCTTCTCTCGGGCGCGACTGCTGGAGGTCGCCATGGTCGCTCTTCCCTTCGCCGCTCCTCTCGTGGAAATCGAGTCGCGGTCCCGTCTGGAGTCCCGGCAAATCACTAGTGGACTACTGGGACGGCTGACTCTCCTTCTGTGCGTTCTCATTCCGGCGCTCGCGTCAAGCGTCGGGCCCGTCCTCGCAGCGCCGGCCACGGATGCAAAGGACGGGGTGTGGACGCCTCTGCCACCGCCCGCTGCGCGCAGCGCGGCAGCCGCGATCCTCGACCCGCTCCGTGATCGCTTACTGGTGTTCGGCGGGGAGGCGGTGGACGGCGCCAAGAACGACGTTTGGCAGCTGTCTCTCTCGGGGACTCCGGCCTGGTCCTTGTTGGACATCGCAGGGACGCTCCCGTCCGGGCGTTACTTGCACACCGCCATCTACGATCCCATTCGCGATCGCGTCATCGTGTTCGGGGGAGCGGCGGGAGTGAGCGAGACTTCCTCTCACGAGACCTGGTCGCTCTCGCTGTCGGGCACACCGACCTGGACGCTGCTCGCGCCACTCGGCACACCACCGGTGGCCCGCACCAACCACACGGCGATCTACGATCCGGTGCGCGATCGAATGCTCATCTATGGGGGTTTCCGTTCGGACCCGAATACGGCGCTCGGCGATGTCCACGCGCTTTCGCTATCGGGATCGCTCGAGTGGGTGCAGTTGGACGTGCTCGCTGCTCCCCCCGTACGCGGCGGTCACGCGGCGGTCTATGACCCGGTCGGCGATCGCATGCTGGTGTTCGGCGGAACGGAGGGGGCGAACGGTCTGAACGATGTTTGGGCGCTCGGACTTGGCGCTACTCCCAGCTGGTCACAGGTTTCGGTCGCGGGAACGCCGCCCTGGCAACGCTTCGGGGCTGCCGCCGTCTATGATGCTTCCGCCAGTCGAATGGTCCTCTTCGGGGGAATCGTCTCACCCAACTTTCCGGTCCCGCTGAACGACGCCTGGGCGCTGTCGCTCTCCGGCGGCCCAACTTGGAACCAGCTCGCGCTGGCCGCCCCACTGCCGAGCGCGCGCTACTACTGTGGCGCTGCGTTCGACTCCGCGCGCCGGCGCCTGCTCGTCTTCGGCGGCATCGCCCCGGACGCCCCCACGGATCTCGTCAACGAACTCTGGGCACTTGATCTCACGCCGCCGGAAGCTTGGTCCGTACCGCCTCTGCTCACACCTCCCGAGCCACGCATGCTTCCGTGCTCTGCATACGACTCCCGTCGCCAGCTGATGTGGGTCTGGGGCGGTGGCACCGAGAGCCAGCTCTACCCCGACGTCTGGTCGCTTGCGCTCTCCAGCGTGCCCGAGTGGCGCAAATACACGATCGCGATGGGTCCCTCGGCCCGAACGGGAGCTTCCTCCATCTACGATTCCGATGGGGATCGGATCGTGGTGTTCGGAGGAAACGATGGCGCGACTCGCAACGACCTCTGGGCCTTATCGCCGGAGGGGACTCCCCAGTGGTCCACGATCGCCGCCGTCGGCACGGCTCCGCCTCCGCGGTACGGTCACACCGCGGTCTGGGACTCGGCGGGGAGGCGCACGATCATCTTCGGTGGAATGAACGATTCCTGGGAGTTGATGAACGACGTCTGGGAACTTTCCCTTCTGGATCCTCCGACTTGGCGGCAGCTGATACCGCTCGGCACGCTGCCTTCACCCCGGGCCATTCACGCGGCAGTCTACGATCCGAACGGGAACCGCATGCTGGTGTTCGGCGGCTACGGTGAGAGCGAGTCCGGCGGCGAGACCAGTCTTGGAGATCTCTGGCAACTGTCGCTGAGCGAGAGCCCCGAGTGGACACTGCTGCCCGCTGCAGAGGCCGCCCCGACCGCACGGCGTGGAGCCACGGCCATCCGTGACGCGGTCCGGGACCGCATGGTTCTGCACGGCGGCTACCTGGGAAGTGGCCTCTATACCGATGAGACGTGGGAGTTCAGCCTGGCTTCCAACCAGTGGAGGCTGCTCGCTCCTGCAGGAATCCCTCCGTCCCCCGCCCGCGGGTGGCACACGGCGATCTATGACTCGCCGCGCGATCGCATGGTGGTCTTTGGTGGCTTCAATGACGACGTCGCGGTCGATATGCCCCTGAACGACACCTGGGTGCTCGACTGGAGCGACGCGGCGACCCCGGTCCTGATCTCGCTCGTGGAGGCGAGCGCCGGCCAGGGGTCCGTACGCCTGCGTTGGTACACGGCCGGGACTCCGGGCCTTCGGGCGACGGTGTATCGCCGCGAAGGTGTCGGCGCGTGGACTCCGCTTGCCGTGATTGCCCCCAACGGATCCGGCTTCCTCGACTACGTCGACGCGGCGGTCTTTCCCGGCACCCGCTACGGCTATCGCCTCGGCATCATCGACGGCGGCCGAGAAGTATTCGCGGGCGAGGTGTGGACAACGACCGCTGAGCGTCCGGACTTCGTGCTCGAAGGCGTGCGCCCGAATCCGACGCAAGGCCGGCAGCTCACGGTGCATTTCATCCTGCCCTCGTCAGCTTCCGCGAGGCTCAGGCTGCTCGACGTCGGCGGCAGGCGGGTGGTGGAGCGCGAGGTGGGCTCGCTGGGCCCGGGGCGGCACGCAGTGGATCTCTCTCTGGTCAGGCGGCTGGTGCCTGGCGTGTACTTCGTGCACCTGACGCAGGGAGGAGATCTGCGCACGGCGCGAGTTGCCGTGCTCGACTAGAAGGAAACAACAGTGGCGGCCGCCTGGGTTCGCTCAGGCGGCCGCTTCTAGTCAGACCTTGAGTCCCAGGCAGACTGGAGGCTGAGAGGCCCGGTGAACCGAGCCGGGTCTTTCGGAGTATCCCTTCGCAGAGTTCTCCAGAGAACCGGACGCGGGTCAGAGCGCCTGCGCACTCGGTAGTTGTGCTCTGATCCCCAATTCGACGAGACACCCGCAACGGGTACCATCCGGGTACCGAGGAGGGTGTCATGGAGAACTTCCCACGGGGTTCGGACGGGCGGCGGCTGTTCTCGCCGGCGTTCAAGCGTAAGCAAGTCGCTCGGCTGGTGCGGGGCGAGGTCACGGTTTCGGAGCTGAGCCGCGAGCTGGGGATCTCGCGCAGCGTGCTGCAGCGCTGGAAGCACCTGATCGCCCAGGGCGGCGAGACGGCGGTCGCGGCCAACGAGGACGTAGTGCCGGCCAGTGAGCTCAAGGCCGCCCAGGCGAAGATCCGCGAGCTGGAGCGGCTGATCGGCAAGCAGGCGGTGGACCTGAAGATCCTGCGCGCGGCGCGAGACGAGGTAAAGAAAGACCACGCTACTTCGGAGTGTCCAAGCGGTGACGGGACGGCCGCTGACCCGGATCAGCCGGGTGCTCGGCATCGGCCGGGCGACCGCCTACCGGGAGCGCGGACCTCGCGCCCGACGGTACCATCGGCGGGACGACGCCGTGGTCGACGCCCAGCTCAAAGCCGTGCTCCGCGACCGGGGGAGCTACGGCTACCGGCGGGCGAGGGTGCTGGTCAACCGGGCGTATGGGATGGGCTACAACCGCAAGCGGATCCAGCGGGTGATGCGGCTGACCGGTCTGGCGCTGGCGGTGCGCCGGCGGCGCCGGAACGGCCGTCCGCATCGGGGCGTGGTGACGATGCCGGGCTCGAACCAGCGCTGGTGCAGCGACAAGATGACGATCGCCTGCTGGAACGGCGAGATCGTCGAGCTGGTGTTCGCCCTGGACCGCTGCGACCGGGAGGCGATGGCCGTGGTGGCGGAAGGACGGTCCATCGGGGGCGCTGACGTGCGGCGGCTGATGCGCCAGAGTGTGTTCGCCCGGTTCGGCAACGAGCGGCCGACGGAGCCGGTGCAATGGCTGTCAGACAACGAGGGGATCTACACCGCACTCGAGACGGTAGTCGCGGCCGAGCAGCTGAACCTGACGCCGATCACGACGCCGGTGGCGAGCCCGGAATCCAACGGGATGTTGGAGGCGTTCGTCAACACGCTGCGACGTGACTACCTGGATGGGGCCGACCTGAGCACGGCGGCCGCGGTGCTGGAGTAGATCCCGGGCTGGATCGCCGACTACAACGAACATGCGCCGCACTCGGCGCTGGGCTACCGCAGCCCGGTCGAATATCGGCGTGAACAGGCGTCAACAGCGGTCAGCGCGTGTCTCACGAAATAGGGGTCAGAGCGACTGAGCTAACGGGTCACGAAGTGCACGAATAGGCAAGCAGGCGGGCGTGGCCGCCGGTCCGTTCCCTGCAATCGGCCCCACGTCCTACGCGGCCATTTGTAGGAGCAAGCTCGGGAAGAGGCAACCGGGCGCTGCGCTCGCTGTGACGCCGAGCCCGCCCTGCTGAGATCGATCCGGGAATCAGGGGGTAGACCAATCGAGTGGGAGAACCGGAATCCTACCCGCCAAACGTCGGCCTTGCCGCACCAGGAATCGGGTAGTGGATCACCTCGCTCAGAGGCCATGAAGACGCGGGATTTTTTTCGCTGGTCCAGCAATCTCCGCTGTTGCTTCGGAATAGCGATGCCCTCGGTTCGCTGCCGCGCCAGGACCCGGTAATTACGGAAGACCGAGAGGCGCCAGGAAACCCTTGGGCGCTGTCGGGCAGGGGTCTACCCTCCTAGGTGAGCCGAGGAGATTCCCATGCGCTTTCGGGCCGATCCATCGCGCATCTACTCAGGGCTTCGCTCGAGTTCACTGAGCGCGCGGAGGCGCTTGCGTTGGTACTTGTCCAACGACCGCTTGGAAACCGCGCGGATCGGCGGGGACTTGAGTGCGCAACGTGTGGTTGCCTCTCGAGGGCATGCTGGCCCCAAGTGCCTCCGGGCAGCGCGACCCCCACCGCGACCGCATCATTGCCTGGTCTCAACCTGGTCCTCGAGGTAGAGGTCGCTGTGCGGGTCCGCCATCTCCCGACCACCGGTGGCGGAAGTGCCACAAGGAGGAAGAACATGTCGCTCCCTCGGACCACCCGGTTTTTATTGCCGCTCGCCACGCTCAGCCTGGGCCTGTCGCTCGGCGTCCCGCGCGCCGTTGTCGCCGAACTTCCCTCGCCGGCGGCGCCCGCCGTCCCGGACCCCACGCTGCCGCAAGCCCGGCGGCTCCAGTTGCGCTTCCTGTCTGACGCGCAGGGGGCGGGCCGCGAACACTCGTTCACCGATGCCGCCTTCGGCTCACCACCGGCGCCGCCGACCACGCTCGAGCGCGCCAAGCTGGATCTGGCCCGCGCGGCGGTCGAGGCCTCACGCAGGGCCGGAACGCTGTTGCTCTTGCCTCGGATCGAAGAGCCGCTCCAGGAGCTGGATGTTTTCGCCCCCCAGCGAAAGCTGGCGCTCATGCGCTCCCGGCCACCTGCGGTCCTTCGCCCCGATGCGGCGGCGGGGCTCGCAGCCGACCAGCATCCAATCCAGCGCGTTGGGCCGCCGGGGCTCACGCCGCTAGAAATCGCCAAGCTCAAGGGCCTCCCGCTGCCGTCACTCCCTCCCGCCGTCTGTCCGGCGGCGGAGGAAGCACCGGCAATGGGTGACGGATCGCAGGGCCAGTCGCCTCCGCCGACACACGCAGGTTCGCCAGCGCGGGAGGATGACCGCCATGACTAGATTCGCTATTCGTGCAGCCGCTGGCGTCATGGCGGCCCTGTGGTTCTCCGCCCCGGTCGGCACCGCGCGCGCGATTCCTCAACCGCCGAAACTCGGGAGTTCCCCGGAAGCCCTGCTGACCGAAGCGGCCGCCGGTCGCGCTGCCCCGCTCGCGTCTCTCGCAGAACCCGCCGATCGCATGTGCGTCATCCGGGACTTCACCTCTGCACGGGCTGCGGAACCGACGCGGGTCGCCGCGCTCAACGGCGACAACCTGGGCACGCACTACGCGCGAGGCAACACGCTCGCGATCATCATCTTCGTGAACGACAGCCAGTTCACGTGGACGCTGGCCGAGGAACAGGCGACGGGCGCGCTGGCCAAGCTGGCGAAGGACTACTACCTGGCCAAAGCGCCGGCGACAGCCAACCTCTCCTTCGACAACCAAGGCACGACGAACTACTACTTCTACGAGGTGAACTCCCCCCGCGCCGTCGGCTACCGGGGGATGACGGCCACACTGACCGACAGCCTGCTGGTCTCGCTCGGGTTCGACGACGACGACGGGGATGGCGGCAGCGGCGATGAGGCGACGCTCTACCTCCAAACCTGGAACGGCGGCTGGGACAACGTCATCCTGACCTTCGCACCGCATTCGAACAGCAACGGTCAAAATTGGGCACGCCAGAAGTACTCCGTGTGCTCCCTGTACTTTGACGCCCCGTACGCGACCTGGGCGCACGAGTGGGGTCATCTGTTCGGAGCCTGCGACGAGGACGACGGCGCGTGTGCCAGCGGGGGCTGCAACGTCGCCTGCCCGTTCGCCGACGAGTATCGGGACGCTGCGGTGCTGAACGGCAACTGCCCCGATCCCTGCGGCGCGGGCCTGGCCTGCCTGATGGCCGACCCTCACAGCGTCGCGGACATCTGTAGCTACACGCTCGACGGTTGGGGCTGGAACGACGAGGACGGCAACGGCGTGCTCGATACCCACAAGCGCCGGGTGACCGGCAGCACGTTCGTGGACATCATCGAGCTCAGCCACGTCACGCCCGTCACGGTCAACAACGTCACGGATGGCTACGTGTTCGCGCAGAAGTGGACGAGTTGGGCGGTGGCCGGCGTGCGCAGCCCGGCCAGCGCGAATTACAACCTGACGCTCTACGCCGACAACAACCACAACTTCCAGTACGCCTCGTCCGGGTTCCTCGGGACCACGGTGGATTTCGTGGTCGGCGACTACAACCACAGCCGGCTCGGCAACGAGCACGTCCAGATCACGAAGGCCTCGGGTGACGCCGCCAATTACCGGCTGCAGTGGGAGAGCGGCACCGCGCAGCTCTATCCGGATGGCGTCGCCCGCTCCGTGAACCTCGCAGGCTCCGACGTCGTCGAGGTGTGGGACGTGCCGCTGTTCGGCGGCGAATGGCTGACCTTTACCCTCGACATCACGAGCGGTACTCCCGATCTGGGCATGGCGCTCTTCAAGTCCAGCGGCGCCGCCTATTGGGCGGGCCGGCTTTCGGCGCAGCGCTCGGCCGACGCCGGCGGCGATGGCGCCACTGAGAGCTTCACCTATCTCGTCCCGGCGGACGACGTCTACGGACTGGTGGTCTGGTCGAACCACGCCGCCTCCGGCACCTACACGCTGAAGATAGGGCCCACTCCCGTCGTACTGGCCGAAGAGACGCCGTTTCTCTCGGCGCTCGACCTGCGACTCTTCAGCTACCAACCGAACTCCAGCGCCTGGGCGTTCGCCGGCACGCGTCCGGATCCCGGCACGGACGTGACGCTGCGGCTGTTCGCCGACTCGCAGAACCAGAACCAGCTCGAGATCTCCGACGGCTACGGCGCCGGTGAGATCGAGTTCGTCGCGGTGGACTACAACCATCTCTCGACCGGCTTTCCCGACTACCTGCGCGTGCCGCGCATCGGCGGGGCCGGCAGTCACCGCACCGAGTGGGAGCAGGACGACGAGACCCTCGCGGGCGCGATCGCGGACACCTGGACGATGACCTACCTGGGGAAGGTCTGGGACGCGTACCTCACCGGCGGCCAGAGCTATCTGGTGCGTGAATACCACGACGTCGCCGAGGACCTGGACACCGGCATCTACGCGTTCAGCTCGGCCGACGGCGACTACTACAGGCCCCGCAGCGCGTACGCTGGAGCCGCCAATTTCCGCGCCCCGGCGGTGGGCGGCGAATGGTTCAGCTACACGCCTCCGGCCACCGACTGGTACGGCATCATCCTGCTCGTGAACGACGAATCGGACGGAGGCTACGGTCTCTGGATCGGCCCCAAGGTCACTCTGGCCGAGGAAGCGGTCACCACGCGCCCGGACGAGGTGATCTGGGGGACGGCCACCGTCCCCTCCCCGCACTGGACCGCGTTCGGCGTCCGGCCGGCCGCGGGCGAGGTCGGCTCGATCTGGCTCTACGGTGACAACGCCTACAGCTCCAACACTCTGGCCGTGAAGGACGAGTTCGGACTTGGAGTGAACTACGTGGTCGGCGACTACAACCACATCGCGACCGGACTGGTCTATCCGCGCTTCCGCCGGGCTTCGGGGACCGGCGACGTCGACTGCCAGTGGGAAGGGGGCTCTGAGACGCTGCAGTACACCGCCGGTTCCGCACTCACCTACGACCTGGTCTGGCCCGCCGGCCGCGTGGTGGATGCGTACGACATTCTCATCGATGGCGGCGTGACGGGCGGGCGCGACGTCACGATCGTCGTCACGGACCTGAGCGGCGCGATGGACCTTGGCGTGGCGCTCTTCAAGTCGAATGGCGCGGAGTACTACGCCGCCCACGCGAATGCCGTCGCCAAGGCCGACGCACAGGGCGCCGGCGGCACGGAGACCATCACCTACCACGCGAGCAGCACCGACTATTACGGCCTAGTCGTGTTCAATCAGAACGATGACGGCGGCAATTACCGGATCATCGTCTACGACTCCGGGGTCGTGGGCGTGGAAGACGAGGCGCCCCGGCCGCTGGCTCTGTCCTTGTCCCCCAATCCTGCTTCCGGGCCATCGTCGGTTCACTACAGCCTCCCGAGAACCGGGCCGACAGAAGTGGCGATTTACGACATCCAGGGCAGGATCGTGCGCATGCTAGTGAACGAAGAGCGGCCGGCCGGCGAACACACCGCGACGTGGGAAGGCCGCGACAACCAGGGCCGGCCCGTGAGGGCAGGCGTCTACATTGTGCGGCTGCGCTTCGGCGGCGAGGAGCGGCGCGTGAACGTCGCACGCACGCGGTGAGACTCGGGCGGGCGATGGTGGCTTGGACGGAAGCGTCCAGGCAGGCGAGCCAGTGCCATGCCTGCTGCGCGCTCAGGGCGAATCGTTCCACCGGGGCATCATGTCGCGCTGCTCGCGAGCAGCGTCCTTGGGTCAGAGCACCTGCCTACTCAGCAGTTGTCTCAACCTCGCGCTCGACTCCCCCGAGCATGTACCTGATTTGTGCCTGCTTGAAAGTCCTTCCCTGTCCGTCCCTGTCCCCTCCTGTCCGCTCCTGTCCGGAGCGCGAAACGGGAACAGGTTATTGCGCTGGCGTGTACTTCGGTGCCCCGCGATCTCATGCGACGACGGGCGTCGTCGGGCGTGGATGCGATTAAAAGGCAGGTGCTCTACCGACTGAGCTAACGGGTCACGCCTTGCCGGGCGGCAGGTTAGCGCAGCCGGATTGCCGGCGCTACAGAGCAGGCTCGGCCCCGGTCTCTTCCAGACCTCGATCCCCAACACGTAGCGGTCACCCCCGTGTCGAGATGGCCGCCCTCGAGCGAATGCCCTGACCACGGACGTTTCGGATCACTCGAGCCAGACGAGCCGCTCCATCCGGTCGCCCCACGGCGTCAGCAGCCGCACGAAGTAGAGCCCCGCCGCCACGCGTCCACCCCGCTCGCCCCGGCCATCCCAGCGCCACTCGTGCGGCCCGGCCGCCCACTCGGCTTCCGTGTGCCAGCGCCGCCGCCCGGAGAGGTCGAGGATCTCGAGCCGCGCGCCCCCCGCCCGCGGCAGCGAGAAGCGCAGCAGCGTCGTCCCCGTGCCCGGGTTGGGCGCCGGGCGCGCCAGCCCCAGCACCGCCGGTTCAATGTCCCCGACACCCGTGTTCGGATCCACGATCCGGAAAGGGCCGTCGCTCACGTCGCTCGCCGCGTTCAGCGCATGGTCGTATGCCGTCACCCGCACCCGCGCGCTGTCCGTCGGTTGGCTGGGCACCATCCACGGCAGCGCGCCCGTATTGGCCAGCCCGTGCGCCACCGGTTGCCAGGGTCCGCCCGCTCCGGCGAGCGAGCAGTCCACGTTGACCGAGTCCACGGCCACGTTGTCGCTCGCGGTCCAGGTGATGTCGTGGCTGCTGCCCTGGGCCCACGACTCGCCGCCGACGGGCGACGTGACGGTCACCACGGGAGGGGTGACGTCGGGGACGGTGCGCACGAGCGTGAACGAATCGATCACCGCGCCGTTGGCGCTGTTCACGGCTTCCATTCGGAGGACACCCGCGTCGATGGCAAGCTTGCAGAAGTGGTTCAGCATCGCGGAGGCCACGACGTTCGGCTGACCCGCGAGCGGCGCCTCCAGCGGGGCTCCGCCCCCGCCGGTCGTGATGTGGGTCACGCCGTTGACGACGGCGCGGCAGTAGTTGTGATTGTGGCCCGCGAAGACGATGGACACGCCGTGCTGCTCGCAGAGCGGCTCGATCAGGGTCTGGACGCTCGTGTTGTTCGCGTGCCCCCTGCCGGAGGACCAGCCGGGCTCGTGGAGCACCACGATCTTCCAGGTCTTGGTGCTGGCGGCGAGGTCGTTGGCGATCCACTGGAGCTGTACCGAGCCCGCCGCGTAGCTCGTGTACTGGTCCACGACCGTGACGTGGATCGGGCCGTAGTCGAACGACCAATAGCGCCCCCCGACCCAGGGGTAGGGGAAGTACTTCGTGAACAGGACCGGGCTCGAGTTCTCGTGGTTCCCCATGCACGACTCGTAGGGCAGGTTGGCGAGCGACGCCCGGATGTTCGTGTAGGTCGGGCTGAAGAACTCGTTGGTCCAGTAGGTCTCGTTGTTGCCCGTGCCGACGAAATCGCCCATGAACAGCGCGAGCGTCTGGTACGCGGGGTCGGCCGTGAACGCCGCGATCATCGCGGCCGCGACCTGGTCGTGCGTAGCGGGGTAGGTCCGGGTGTCGCCGTAGGCCAGGAGCTTGAGCTGTTGCGCGTCCGGCGCGGGCGCCGAGACGAAGGACCCGGTGTAGGCGTAGCCGCCCGTCGTCACGCGGTAGTAATACTTCGTGGACGGCCCCAAGCCACCGATGGTGTAGATGTGCTGGTGGTCGGTCCCGTACTCGTCGTTCTGGGTACTCCCCGCGGCGTAGTTGGTGTCCGTGCCCCACTCGATCGTCGAGGTGGCCGTGGCGCTGAGCTGCCAGAGCACCTCCATCTGCGCCGGATTGCCGGGGTAAATGAGGTACGGCTGCTTCTTCATGACATCGGCGAGGACGGACTGCGCGCCCTCGGGCCGGGAGACGGGTGCGGCCAGCGGGCCGGCCGGCGCGACCAGCGCGAAGGCGAGGCCGTAGATCAGGTGGGAACGGGCGGCGAAGCGGCTCCAGGACATAGTATCTCCTGAGTTTCGGAGACACCGTGGGGGTCGTCCGGTGCCGAACTGGGTGCGCAGGAAACTTCGGCGGTCTGGTCGGGGCGCGATGGGCGGCCCCCGACACGGATGATGCTAGCAGCCGCGCCCGCGCACGGTCCAGCGCGCGCCTGCCGCGCCCGCGTGTCACAGCCCCCCACCGTCCCCGTATCGGCACCCGGCGCAGTCGTCGTGTCCGCGTGCCGGGCATTCCGCACCCCGCGGGCGCTCCCGCAAGGAGGACCGATCCGGTGTGGGGTGAGGGCGGACCGACGGACGGCGCGTCACGCAAAGTCGGGCGGGGGCGTGTCGGGCGGAGATTCCGCCGCGGCCTCACGGACGTCGTGCCACCCCGCCGAACGCTCGTCGAGGAGATCTCCATGAGGCTGATGCGCTTCACACCGTTGCTCGCACTGCTCGCCCTGTCGAGCTGCGGCAAGTTGAACCCGACGACCGCGCCCACCACCGGAGCCGAAGTCGCTCCCGCCGAGGCGCAGGACCTGGCGCGATCCCGCCCGGATCCGGGCTCCGCCGGCGCCGTCTACACCCTCACCAACGACGCGGGTGGCAATGCCGTGCTCGCCTTCGCTCGCCGGGCCGACGGCGGCCTGGCGCCGCCGACCATGCACCCCACCGGGGGCCGCGGCGCGGGCGTGGGACTCGGCAACCAGAACGCCGTGATCCTGAGCGACGAGGACGACCTACTGTTCGCCGTCAACGCGGGCAGCAACGACATCTCGGTGATGAAGCTCACGCACCGCGGACCCGTGCTGCACGACCGGACGCCCTCGGGGGGCGAGCGGCCGATCAGCCTGGCGATGCACGGGAAGCTCCTCTACGTCCTGAACGCGGGCGGCCCGGGCAACATCACGGGCTTCCGCGTCGGCGGGCAGGGGCGGCTCAAGCCGATCCCGTCCTCCACGCGGCCGCTGGGCAGCGTCGCCGCGGGCCCCGCGCAGATCGGATTCAGCCCCGACGGCAACCATCTGGTGGTCACGGAGAAGGCGACCCATACCATCTCCGTCTACGAGGTCACCCACGGCGGCCGCGCGTTCGGGCCCAGGGTCCAGCCGTCGCACGGCCAGACGCCGTTCGGCTTCGCCTTCGACCGGCGCGGGGACCTGGTCGTGTCCGAGGCGTTCGGCGGAGCCGCCGATCTGTCCGCCGCGTCCTCCTACGCCCTGGACGCCCAGGGCGCGCTCACGACCGTGAGCGGCTCGGTGCCGACGACCGAGACGGCGGCATGCTGGGTCGCGATCGAGGACGGCGGCCGCTTCGCCTACACGATGAACGCCGGCAGCAACTCGATCACGGGCTTCCGGATCGGGCACGACGGCGCGCTCGCGCGGCTGGACGCGGACGGGGTCACCGCGACCGCGGACGACGGCCCGCTCGACGCGGCGTTCTCCGACGGCGGGCGCTTCCTCTACGTGCTGAACGGCCGCTCGCACAGTCTCACGGCCTATTCCCGTGGCGGCGACGGCAGCCTGCGGCCCTTGCCGGGGCTGGGCGGTCTGCCGCCCGCGGCGAACGGGCTGGCCGCGCGCTGACGCCCGCGGGCGATTCCGCAACGCGCCCGCCGAAGCGAAAGAGCCCGCCGGACCTTCCCCAGGAGGTCCGGCCGGGATTGAGAACCTCATGGTGCGCGCGCGCGCGGCCGTGCGGCACTTCGCGGGCCCTGCAGCGCGGACCGGCTCGGCTTCCCGCGGCGGTCGGAGCAGACACCCGCTACGAGCGGCCGAAGTCGCCCTCCGGGCCGGCCTCCTCGGCGTGATGCTTGATCACGCGGGCCTCGGCGATGAAGACGACCTCCTCGGCGACGTTGGTGGCGAGGTCGGCCACGCGCTCGAGGTTGCGCGCGACCAGGATCAGCTCCGTCGCCCGGGTGATGGTCGTCGGATCCTCGAGCATGAAGCTCACCAGCTCGCGGAACACCTGCTGGTTGAGCAGGTCCACCTCGTCGTCGCGCACCACCAGGGCGCGCGCCGCCTCCGCGTCGCGCCGCACGAACGCGTCCAGCGCCTCGTGCAGCATGCCGTTCGCGAGCGCGGCCATGCGCGGGATGTCCACCAGCGGCTTGAGCAGCGGTTGGCCCGCCAGCCGCAGCGCGCCGCCCGCGATGTTCACGGCGTGGTCCCCCACGCGCTCGAGATCGTTGTTGATCTTGAGCGCCGCGGTGATGAACCGCAGGTCCCGCGCCATGGGCTGCTGGAGCGCCAGCAGTCGAACGCACCGGTCGTCGATGTCGATCTCCATGCGGTCGATGGCCTTGTCGTCCGCGAAGACCTGGCGCGCCAGGTCCTCGTCGAGGCGGCGCAGCGACTCGACCGCCTTGAGCACGATGCTCTCGGCGCGCCCGCCCATGAGCAGCAGCTGCTCCTTGAGTTCTTCCAGCTCGCGTTCGAAGTGTCGTTCCACGTCGCTCCCCCGCCGCTAGCCGAAGCGCCCGGTGATGTAGTCCTCGGTGAGCTTCTGGCGCGGCCGCGTGAAGAGCTGCCGGGTCTCGCCCAGCTCGATCAGCTCGCCGACCAGCATGAAGGCGGTGCGGTCCGAGACCCGCGCCGCTTGCTGCATGTTGTGGGTCACCATGACGATGGTGTAGCGCTCCTTGAGATCGAGCACCAGCTCCTCGATGCGGGCGGTGGCCGTGGGGTCGAGCGCCGAGGCCGGCTCGTCCATCAGCAGCACCTCGGGTTCCACCGCCAGCGCGCGCGCGATACACAGGCGCTGCTGCTGCCCGCCCGAGAGGGCCAGCGCCGACTTGCCGAGCCGGTCCCGCACCTCGTCCCACAGCGCGGCGTGGCGTAGGCTGTCCTCGACCCGGGCCTCGAGCTCGGTGCGATTCCCCAGGCCCAGCAGGCGCAGCCCGAACGCCACGTTGTCGAAGATGGACTTGGGGAAGGGATTCGGGCGCTGGAACACCATGCCGATGCGCCGCCGCAGCTCCACGACGTCGGTGCTCGGCGCGTAGACCTCGAGGCCCGAAACCCGCACGGAGCCCCGGACGCGCACGCCCGGGATGAGGTCGTTCATGCGGTTGAAGGAGCGCAGCAGCGTGCTCTTGCCGCAGCCCGAGGGTCCGATGATGGCGGTGACGCTGTGGTCGGGCACCTCGAGCGACACCTGCTTGAGGGCCTGGTGCGTCCCGTACCAGAGGTTGAAATCACGCGTCACGAGGCGCGGCTCGACCGCGCCCGGTGCGTGAGCGGCGGGCGCCGCGGCGCCGGCGGACGTGGTGGCGCCGGCGCCCGCCCGCGCCTCCGGGGCGGTCTCGCCGCGCCGGCCCTCCGGCAGGATGGTGCGGATCGAGGGTGTCTCCAACGTCACCTCAACTCCTCCCCGGCAGGCGCCTGAGCGTGATGCGCAGGACCGCCGAGAGCAACGTCACCAGCATGATCAAAACCAGCGCCCCGGTCCAGGCCTGGCGGTTCCAGTCCTCGTAGGGCGCGCGCGCGTAGTCGAAGATGAAGACCGGCAGCGAAGCCATGGGCTGGTCGAGCTGCAGGGACCAGAAGCGGTTGCCGAGTGCGGTGAAGAGCAGCGGCGCGGTCTCGCCCGCGGCGCGCGCCAGCGCCAGCACGGTGGCGGTCACGATGCCGGCCGAGGCCGCGGGGATCACCACCTGCTGGATGGTGCGCCAGCGCGGCGCCCCCAGAGCGAGCGCGGCCTCGCGGTACGAACGCGGCACCAGCCTCACCACCTCCTCGGTGGAACGCACGATGGTCGGCAGCATCAGGATGCCCAGCGCCACGCCGCCGGCGAGGGCTGAGAAGCGGCCCATCGGGACCACGACCAGCCCGTAGGCCACCACGCCCACCACGATCGAAGGCACGCCGGCCAGCACGTCGGCCGTGTAGCGCACCATCGAGGCGAAGCGCCCGCGGCCGTACTCCGAGAGCCACACGCCCGCGCCCACCCCGATCGGCACCGCGATCGCGGCCCCGAGCGCGACCAGGATGAGCGTGCCGACGATGGCGTTGGCCATGCCGCCCCCCGGCTCCCCCACGGGCTTCGGCATGTGCAGGAAGAAGGCGAGGTTCATGGCGGGCAGGCCCTTCGCGAGCAGGTGCCAGACGATGAGCGCGAGCGGCAGCACCACGGTGGCAGCCGCGAGCCAGCAGGCCGAGAGCACGCCCGCGTTCCAGGCGCGGCGATTCCAGGAGGGCCCGCGCGGCTGTAGTCGCTGCGGGGCGCTAGGCTGTGCCGGCGACATCGCGCCTCCCCCCGGCGGCCCAGTGCACCAGCAGCCGGGCCACCGCGTTCACCAGCAGCGTGAGGACGAAGAGCACCAGGGCGATCTCGATCAGGGCCGAGAGGTAGAGGTCGCCCGTGGCCTCGGTGAACTCGTTGGCGATCACGCTGGCCATGGTCGCCCCCGGCGCCAGCAGCGAGGCCGAGATGCGGCTCGCGTTCCCGATCACCATGGTGACCGCCATGGTCTCGCCCAGCGCGCGTCCCAGCCCGAGGATGACGGCACCCAGGATGCCGGGGCGCGCGGCGTCCAGCACGACGCCGATCGCCTCGCTGCGGGTCGAGCCCAGCGCCAGCGCGGCCTCGCGCAGCGTCCGCGGGGTGGAGAGCAGGATCTCGCGCGAGAGCGAGACGATGGTGGGCAGCACCATCACCGCCAGCACGATCCCGGCGTTCAGCATGCCGATGCCGAAGGGAAAGCCCTCGAAGAGCGGCAGGAAGCCGAGGTGGCGGATGAGCCAGGGCTCGAGCGCGGTGCGCAGGAACGGCGCGAGCACGAACAGCCCCCAGATGCCGTAGACGATGCTGGGGATCGAGGCCAGCAGCTCCACCACGAAGGCCACCGCGTCGCCCACGCGCCGCGGCGCCAGCTCCGCCAGGAACACCGCCGCGCCGAGGCCGAGGGGAACGGACAGCAGCATGGCGAGCCCCGAGGAAACCAGGGTGCCGTAGAGGTAGGGCAGCGCGCCGAAGCGCCCGGCCACCGGGTCCCACTCCGTGGAGGTGAGGAAGCTCCAGCCGAAGGTCCGGACCGACAGGCCGGAGCCGCGCGCCGATTCGTAGACGATCAACGCGGCGATCACGAAGACGAACAGCGCGAAGGCGGTCAGCAGTCCGCGGTAGGCCCCGTCGGCGAACGCCCAGCGCCGCGCGCGTCCGGGCGGGCGCGCGGGCCATGGCGTGCCCATGGTCCCCCCGGAGGCCGCGCGTTGGTTCACCGCGGGAATCCCGTCGTCCCGGTCATTGCCCGGCGAGCAGCGGCTTGCCGCCGGAGGTGAGCTCGAGCAGGTTCGCTTCGTTGACCTTGACCACGGCCTCCGGCAGCCTGGCGTAGTCCAGAGCTTCGACCATCTCCTGCCCGTCGCGCATCGCCCAGCGGATGAGTTCGGCCAGGGCGCGGCCCTTCACCCGGTTCTTCTGGTCCCGGTACACGAGCAGGTAGGTGAGTCCCGAGATCGGCCATGCGTCGGGCGCGGGCGAGTCCACGATCGGCGCGCGCACGTCCTTGGCAAGCGCGGCCGCGGCACCCTTCACCGCGGCGGTCGTGGAGGCCAGGGTCGGCTCCACGAAGCGGCCGGCCCGGTTGCGGAGCACGGCGATGGGCAGGCGGTTCTGCTTGGCGTACGCCAGCTCGACGTAGCCGATCGCCCCCGGGGTCTGGCGCACCAGGCCCGCCACGCCGTCGTTGCCCTTGCCGCCCACCCCGCTGGGCCAGCTCACCGAGGTGTTGGCGCCCACCAGCTCCTTCCACTTGCCGCTCACCGCCGAGAGGTAGGTCGTGAAGATGTTGGTGGTGCCGCTGCCGTCGGCACGATGCACCGCCAGGATCGGGGCGCTCGGCAGCGCCACGCCGGGGTTCACCGCCGCCACGCGCTTGTCGTTCCAGATCGTGATCTCGCCCAAGTAGATGCCGGCGAGGACCTCGGGGGTCAGATGAAGCGTCCCTTTGAAGCCCGGGAGGTTGCAGGCCAGCACCACGGCGCCCGCCACGGTGGGGAAGTGCAGCACCGGCCGGGGCAGCTCCTTCAAGCGGTCGTTCGAGAGCGCCGCATCGCTGGCGCCGAAATCCACGGTGCCGGCCTTGATCTGCTGGATGCCGGCCCCGCTGCCGATGGACTGGTAGTTGATCGTGACGCCGGTCTTCTGCCGGTAGGTGTCGAACCACTTCGAGTAGATGGGATACGGAAACGTGGCGCCGGCTCCCGTGAGGTTCTGGGCGGCGGCCGGGACTGCGGTGGCGGCGAGCGCGAGCAGCGCCGCCAGGGCTCCGTAGCGAGAAAGGTTTCGGTTCATGGTCGTCTCCTCCGGGATCAGGACTGGGGTCGGCTGAAGAGATAGTAGAAGGTGATGCGGGCCTGCAGGTCGTGGTGCGCTGGCACCTGTCCGTTGCCCTGGCTCACGTACTGGGTGCCCTCGAGATTCGGCATCACGTGGACGTCCTTGATCGGCTGCCAGTCGAGGCCCGCGATCCAGAGCTGCGTGTCCACGCGGTCGGCGGCGCGCTTGTCCGGCTGCCAGAGGTCGAAGCGCGCGAAGCCCGCGAGCCGCGGGTGGAAATCGCCGCGTGCGAACACCGAGAGCGCGCGCGGCTCCCGGTTGGGCTTCACGGCCATGTGATTGACGCGGGCGAGCGCTTCGACCCCC
>Ga0154739_1025_pt3 | contig 19269 bp, 17 predicted proteins | sample Rifle2008BG16ft_FD_105747 | JGI IMG/M metagenome (GOLD analysis project Ga0154739, IMG submission 105747) | Candidatus Eisenbacteria bacterium RBG_16_71_46 | reverse complement strand
CACTAGTAGATGATCGAGTAGTTGAGCTTCACGCTCAGGCGCTTCTCGCTCCCGGTGTCCTTCACCGCGCCGTAGCGGGTGTCGAGCCCGAGGGTAGTGCGTCCGCTGATCGGGACGTTGCCGCCGAACACCACGTAGCCACCGTTGCGCGCGGCCGTGGGCGAGCCGGGGGCGCGGTAGAACTTGATGTGGTACGCGCCGTAACCCGCGCCGATGTAAGGCCTGAACGCGGTGGCCCACATCGAATGCCGCACCAACTCGACGGTCATCGGCACGTCCACCAGCGTGGCGCTCCCGTACTTGCCCTCCAGCTCGTGGTGAACGTAGCCGCCGATCGAAAAGTGGCTGAACTTCCACCAGCGCGGCAGCATGCGCATGTAGCCGAAGCCGTAACCGACGTTTCCGGGCGGGGCGACCTGGTCGCTGACGTGGGCGTAACCGGCTCGCAGGGAGAGCCAGTTGCTCCCGGGGGCCCAAAAATCCCCGGCCGCTCCCGCCGGCGCGGCGGGCGCGATCGAGGACGCGAGGACCAGCATCGCGGCTAGTGCGGTCGCGCCCGCCCACCCGCTCCGGATCTGCTCCACGACGGCGCTCCTTCCGTTCGGGACTCCCGCCGCCGCGGCGAAAGCCAAGGCGGGAAGCTAGCAAACGGCCCCACCCGCGACAAGCGCGAACCTCTCGGGACGCGGGCGGGGCGGCCCCGGGCGAAACGGGCTTTCCCAATCGCCGGAGCTTCGCTAGTTTGTCACCCTCCATGAGCCCCCCGCGCGCCACCCGCCAACCGCCGCTGCGATACCGCCCGGCCCGCCGCACCGACGTCGAGACGCTCGCCGACCTGGCGACGCGCGCCTATCGCGTGTCGAGCGTCGAGAAGCGCCGCGAGTTCTACACCGACCATCCGCGCTTCGGACTCCGCGACGTGAGGGTGGGGGAGCTCGACGGCGAGGCGGTGGCGTCGCTCGTGCTCTATCCGCTCACGGCCTACGTGCGAGGCGAGAGCGTGCCGATCACCGGCGTCGGCTCGGTCGCGGTCTCGCCGGAGCACCGCCGGCGCGGCGTCGCGGAAGCGCTCATGCGCGCGGCACTCCGCGAGATGCGCCAGCGCGGCAGTGCTTTTTCGACGCTCTACCCGTGGCGTGGCGCCTACTATCGGAAGCTCGGGTACGGGGTGATCGAGATCGTGCAGCAGCTCGCGATCGCCCCCGCCGTGCTGCCCGAATCCGAGGAGGCCCGGCGCGTGCGGCGGCTGATGCTGCCCGACCGCCCCGCGGTCCAGGCGCTCTACGAGCGCGTCGCCGCCGAGGGACATTTCGCGCTGCATCGCAAGCCGGAGTGGTGGTCGCAGCGCCTGTGGTCCTATCCCGGCGACTGGGTGGTCTACGAGGGCAAGCGGCGCGGCCAGATCGAGGGCTATCTCCACTACGAGGTGGACACCACGCAGGGGCCGTTCAAGCTCGCGCTCACGCTGAGCGAGTTCGTCGCCGCCTCGCCGCAGGCGCATCGCGGGCTGGTCGGCTACCTGGCCTCGCTCGCCGACCAGGTGATCGAGATCCATTACGCGGCGCCGGCCGACAACGCCTGGCCCATGCTGCTCAAGACCGCCCAGAACCTGCGCCCCGGTGCCGAGATCGGCGTGTTCAGCGACACCGGCGGGATGGCGAACGGGTTGATGCTGCGCGTCACCGATGTCAAAGCCGGCCTCGAGTGCCTCCCGGTGGCGGGCACGGCACGCGGCGAGTTCGCGCTCGAGGTCGATGACGCCGTCCTGCCGGCGAACGCGCGCGCGTGGCGCGTGGTCGCGCGCGACGGCCGCCTCACGGTGTCCGCGGGCCCGCCGCGCCCGGGCTCGCGCCGTCGCCTCCCCAGGCTGCGCGTCGCGGCCGATGGGTTGGGCCCGATCCTCGCGGGAACCATCTCGCCGACTCGGGCGGCCGAGGTCGGGCTCGTGGAATCGGTCGCGGGCGCGGCCGAGCTGATCGAATCGTGGTTCCGCACCCGACCGGCGTTCCTGTTCGCCCACAACCTGTTCTGACCCCGAGGCCCCGTGGCGACCTCCGCCTTTCCCGTGACGTTCGAGCTGCGGCCGCGCTTCCGCGATACCGACGCCATGGGCCACATCAACAACGCGGTGTACGTCACCTACCTCGAGGTCGCGCGCCAGGAATACTGGATCCGTCTCGACCGGACGCTTGACTACGGCCGCGTGCCGTTCATCCTCGCCAGCGTGACGTGCGACTTCCGCACCGAAGCGCTGGTGAACGAGGTGCTCGAGGTCGGCATCCGCTGCGAGTGGATCGGCGTGAAGTCGTTTGCGTTTCGCTACGAGATCGTGGAGAAGTCCAGCCGTCGGGGGGTGGTCGATGCCACCTCGGTCCAGGTCTGCTACGACTACGCCGCGAAGCGCAGCCGGCCGATGCCCGACCCGCTGCGTCGCGCGCTGGAGAGCCTGGAAGGGCGCCCCCTGACAAGGACGGTGAGCAGATGAGTCGCACCCGAGTTCGCAAGCGCGCCGTGCCGCGCGCCTCCACCGGTCGCGCCGGCGACGCCCGGCCTCCCGAGGCTCCGGCCCCCACCTCGCGCCGCCGCTTCCTCCGCCTGCTCGCCGCCGGATCGGCGGCCGCCCTCGCCGCCCCCCTGGCGGCCCCCGCCGCGCGCGGTGCGGCGGCCCCCGAGCGGGCCGCGCCGGCGTCGGTGCAGGCGGAGATCCGCAAGCAGAAGCGCCAGGTCACCGCGACGCTCAAGGCAATCCGCGCCTTTACGCTCCCCGTGGGCAGCCCGCAGGCCGGGACGTTCGCGCCGCTCGGACCGGGGCGGCGGGGATCGCGATGAGCGCCCTCGGCGACGACGTCCTGTACCGCCCGGTCACGGAGCTGGCGTTCCAGGTTCGCGGACGCAAGATCTCCTCGGTGGACCTCACGCTGGCCTACCTGCAGCGCATGAAGTGGTTCGACAGCCGGCTCAACGCGGTGGTCACCGCGACCTCGGACCTGGCGCTGCGCCAGGCCCGCGCGGCCGACGCCGAGGTGCGCCGGGGGCGGTATCGGGGGCTGCTGCACGGCATCCCCTACGGCGCCAAGGACCTGTTCGCGACGGCCGGGATCCCCACGACGTGGGGCGCGGTGCCGTGTCGCAACCAGGTGTTCAACTACGACGCCACCGTGGTCAGGAAGCTGCGCGACGCCGGCGCGGTGCTCACCGGAAAGCTGGCGATGGTGGAGTTCGCCGGCGGCCTCGGGTACCGCTCGGCGGGCGCCTCGCTCACCGGAGCCTGTCGCAACCCCTGGAACCCGGCGCGCTGGGCGGGGGGATCGTCCTCCGGCTCCGGCGCCGCGGTCGCGGCGGGCCTGGTGGGCTTCGCGCTCGGCACCGAAACCTGGGGCTCCATCCTCTGCCCCGCGGCGTTTTGTGGAGTCACGGGCCTGCGGCCCACCTACGGGCGCGTCAGCCGCGCCGGCGTGATGCCGTGCGCCGACACCTTCGACAAGGTCGGACCACTGGCGCGTTCGGCCGCCGACTGCCGCATCGTGCTCGAGGCGATCGCCGGCGACGACGACGACGACCACACCGCCGCGAGCGAGCCGGTCCAGCTCGCACGCGGGTCGGGGAATCGCGCCTCGCGGCTGAGGGCGGCGCTGGTGGCCGACGACTTCACGGTCAAGGGCGCCGAACCGGAGGTGAAGGAGGCCTTCGGGCGCGCGGTCGGCGTGCTCCGCTCCGCCGGCATGCGCATCGAGGCGGTGAAGCTGCCCGAGCTCCCGGCCAGCGAGGTCGCGGGCACCTTGATCGCGCTGGAGGCGATCACCAACTTCGAGCCGTTCTTCCGCGACGGCCGGGTGCGCCAGCTCAAGGATCCCTACGCCCCCTACCAGCCGGAGATCAACGCCGAGGTCAGCGGCGCCGACCTGGTCAAGGCACAGCGGATGCGGAGGACGCTGCAGGAGCGGATGCGGGACTTCTTCGCCACCTACGACGTCATCGTGGCGCCGAACTTCCTCTCCGTGGCCCCGACGATCGACAGCGATCTCTACCGGGCCCTGCCCTACGCGGATCCGCTCGGGGCGATCGGGAACGCCTGCGGACTTCCCGCGATCGCCTTGCCGTGCGGTTTCGGCCGCGATCACATGCCGGCCGGCCTGCAGATCGTCGGCCCGCCGTGGTCGGAGGGCCTGCTGCTCGACCTGGGCGAGCTGTTCCAACAGCGCACCGAGTTCCATCAGCAGCGCCCGCCGCTCCGCTCGACGGCGCGCTAGCCTCCGTTCGCAAACGCTCGGGGGCACGGCGTCGGGGGCGTGGCTTCGATCGTGCTCCGTGCCCGGCGGGCCGCGGGCGTTTGCGGACGGAGCCGGGGGCCGGTCCGCCGTGCGCTCAGATGATGTCGGCCAGTTTCAGCTTCAGGGTGCTCGATTTGCCGCCGCGCAGCACCTCGAAGCGCACCCGGCTGCCGACGCGGCCCTGTTCGAGCAGCGGCAGCAGCGAGTCCGGCGTGTAGGAGAGCACGGGCTTGCCGTCGATGGCCGTGACCACGTCCCCCTGCTCCAGGCCCGCCTTCTCGGCCGGCGAGCCCGGGATCACCTGCATCACCTGCACGGTGTCGCCGAAGCGGGCGAGCTGCATGCCGGCGCGCGAGAAGCGATCGGTCGCGCGATACCGACTCCCCGGCTCGAGATAGAGCCTGCGGTGCTCGTAGTCGAAGGTGCACTTGAAGCGGTCGAGGATCTGGTTGCCGACGTTGCCCGCGTAGTCTTCGCTCGCGAGCGCCCCCGTGGTGGCCGCCGACAGCCCGACCAGCGGGCGCTCCCAGGCGTAGGGGCCGATCCGCAGGCTGTCCATGCGACACAGCCGGCTCTGGAACGTGCCGCCGAATCCGCCGCCCGTGATCTCGATGGTGCGGCCGACCTTTCCGAGCAGGCCGTGCTTCTCGACGAACGGCGTGTGTAGGTCCAGCGTCGCGCTGCTGCCCACGTCCACGCGGAAGTCGCCATCGTAACGGCCATCGAGGGTCATGCGCACCGCGGGCACGGTGCCGGCCAGGGTCATCGGGATCGCGGCGCCGGGCCCCCGGTACTCGAAGGTCGCCGGGTCGTAGAGGGTGAGCGCGCCGGCGTCGTAGTCGATCTCGTTCACGAACTGGTGGATGAAGTTGAAGCCGAGCACGCCGGCCACGTCGCGCCAGAAGAACGGGGCGATGAAGGGGTTGATCCCGAGGACCGCCACCTGCTGGTCGGCCATCTCGACGCCGTCGCCGTCCTGGCCCCGCACCGCGAGGGACTTGAGCGTCGCGAACGCGGCGCTGCCCACCGAGCCCGCGCCCTGGCCTTGGAGATGCCCTTCGCTCGCGAGCCCGATCTTCGCCGCGTAGGCGCTGTCGATCACGGTAATGCTGGCCCCGGTGTCGAAAATGAAGTCCTCGGGCGGGCCGCCGTTGACGCTCACCTTCACCCACAGGTGGCGCGAGCCGTAGTCGAAGGGGATGCGGGCCCGCCCCGGCGTCTTGAGATAGCGCACCGTCGCGGCGATCGGACCGGGCGGGGCGAAGCGGCTGTCGGAAATCTCGGGGTTCACCCACAGCGAGTCGACGGCGACCGTGGCGTCGTTGGCCGGCATGCCCTCGACATGGATGCGGGTCGCGAAGGCGAAGCGGCGGCCGTCCACCGCCCGGTAATCCCACAGCGTGGTGACGACCGTCTGGCGGTCGCTCGTCCCCACCACCCGGTCGAGCAGCCCGGTGTCGCGGTGGACGAACAGCCGGCGCGATCGACCGGCAGGCGGCGTCACCTCGAGCACGTCGTAGGTCCCCGCGGAATCGCGCTCGGTGCCCGCGAGCACGGCGTTGCCGCCGCCCTGGTCGGGCTCGAGCCAGCGGTCGTTCTCGAACCAGGCGGAGCCGACGGCGTTCTCGCGGTCCTTGCCGTCGAGCACCACCAGCTTGCCGCCGGGATCGGTCCGCCACGCGGTCCGCCCATCGAAGCCCTCGCGCAGGGTGAGCGGGCCGAGCGCGGTCTCGCTCGCGCGCCGGTCGGGAAGGCGGGTCCACGACTCGGTGCGCCCGATGAGCCCGAACGCCGAGAGCGTGGCCTTGGCGCGCACCGCTCGGACGCCCTCGACGGCGGCGCGCCCGCCCAGGGCCTCGACATGGCGAGCGATCACCGCGGCGGCCTCGGGGGTGACCGCGGCGCGGACGGCGGCCGGGCAGGAGATCGCGGCGACTGCGGCCGCGGCGAGGGCGAGGACGCACGCGAGGCGGCGCGGCGCGCGCGGGGCACGCCGGCGTCGCGTCAGGCGCCGGCGCCCGAGGGGAGCCGTCGACCTCGACCGGGCATCAGGCACGGAGGGTACCGCCGCCACGAGTTCCACGAAGAACCTCTCGAGATGGCCAGGAGGGGTGATCGATCGCGTTCGGTCCGAGGGGGGCGGCCCCGCCGACGCGAACTGCGGAATGTGCCATCGGGAGCATCATGCCGCAAGCCGGCCTCGCGCGATTCCGCGGGCGCTCCTCGATCCCGAGCGCCGCGCGCGAGGCCGGCATCGCCGGAGCAACCGGCCGGAGCCCTAGGTCGTGCACGCGCATGGGGATGGATCGATGCGGCGCGCCGCCCTGTTGCGCGCGCTGCCGATGCTCGCTATGGTTTCGCGCTACCCACATCGGGCGCTCCCATTCCCGGAGGACATACCTCATGCTGAGACGGACACTCGTGATGGTGGTACTAGCGGCCGCGCTGCCGGCGGCCGGATTCGCGGCGACGGCGGTGGCGACGTCGGTGGGACCCCGCGTCGGCTTCAGCGTCGACCCCAACCAGATGGTGCTCGGCGGCCATCTCATGATCGGCGGCGTCGCGCCGGACGTGACGTTCGACCCCAACCTCGAACTCGGCTTCGGCGACAACGCCACCGTGATTGCGGTCAACTTCGACCTGCACTACCACTTCGACATCCAGAACTCGAGCTGGCGGCCCTACGTCGGCGCCGGTGTGGGGGCCAACTTCATCGAGTTGGATTCCCCCGGTCCTTTCAAGGACGCCTCGAGCACCGAGGTCGGGGGCAACATCATCTTCGGCGCGGGGGTTCCGACCCGCGCGGGGAGTCACTTCTTCACCGAGGCGCGCTTCGGCCTCGGCGACATCCCCAACTTCAAAGTCATGGCGGGCTGGAACTTCAACCTCTAGGCGCGTTCTCGAGCGGGGAGGCCCGCGCGCTTCGCCTCGCGGCGGAGATCGCGCGGGCCTCCCCGTTCTTGGGGGACCCGGACGCCAGCGGTGCTCGGGCTGCGGGCCGGGTCGATCGCGCTCCGTGCTTGGCGGGCTTCCGCGTGCGGGGACGCTCCCGGTGCGGCCACCCGCGGCGCCGCCGACCGCCGCGCTACTCCGACGCGCGCCGCGCGCCCCCGGCGGCGAGGCGCACCCGCTCGAGGAACGGCCCGGGGGGCAGGAAACCCTCCACCCGTGCGGCGCGCAGCTCGCGGCCCTCGCGGGTGAGGAACACCACGGTCGGCACACCGGTGATCTCGTACTCGCGGCGCCAGCGCTCGGCCTCGGGCGAGTCGTAGCGCGTGAGGTCCACCCGGAAGCGATGGAACGGGCGCAGCGCCTCGGCCACGCGCGCGTCGCTGAAGGTGATGCGCTCGAGTTCGTGGCACGGCACGCACCAGTCCGCGGTGAAGTCGAGCACCACCAGCGCCCCGCTCCCGAGCGAGGCGTCGAGCGCCGCCTGGTCGAACGCGTCGAAGCGGATCGCCGGCCGCGGCGCCAGGGACGCCAGCAGGATGCCGGCGACCACCGCAGCACCCCCGCTCACCCGCTTGAGCCGGGTGAAGCCGCGGCGACCGGCGGCGCTGCGCTCGAAGAAGCCGAGGTAGGCCCCGCCCACGATCAGCGCCACCGGCGCCACCCACTCGGTGAGCTTGGGCGCCGCGGCGAGCAGCAGGTAGAAGGCGCCGACGGCGAACAGCACGATGCCGAACACCTTCTTCACCCACACCATCCACTCGCCCGAGCGCGGCAGGGTCTGGAGCAGGTTGGAGAACGTGCCGAGCACGAGGTAGGGGGCGCCGAGCCCCATCGCCAGCACGAAGAACGACCAGAAACCGAACCAGGGGTCGCCCTTGGCCCCGACCACCGCGAGCAGCGCCACCACCGGCGGGCCGATGCAGGGGGCGGCGAAGATCCCGACCACGAGCCCCGAGGCGAACACGCCCAGCGCGCTGGTAGTACCGCTGCCGCCGAGCCGCGCGAGCAGCGCGGGCGGGAGCTGGATCTCGTAGAGCCCGAACATCGAGAGCGAGAGCGCCACGAGCAGGAGGCCGATGCCGCCGAGCACCAGCGGACTCTGGAGCAGGCCCCCGAACAGGCCTCCGGTGAAGGCCGCGATCAGCCCGAGCGCGCTGTACATCAAGGCCATGCCCAGCACGTAGACCAGCGCCAGGCCCGCGACCTGCAGCGGCGGCGCGGCGCGGCGCGCGCCGAAGATCGAGACCGTGACGCCGATCATGGGATAGACACAGGGCGTGAGATTGAGCGCGAGGCCGATGAGGAACAGCGTCAGGAACGCGGTCCACGAGCCGCTCGCGAGTTGTCGCGCGATCGGGTTCTCCGGCGCCGCGGCGCGCGCGCCGGGCGGGGGCGGCGCCGTGGTGAAGCCAGCGCCCGGCGCGGGCGGCGTCCCGCCGGGCCCTCCGTCCGCCGGCGGCGCCACCCCGCCGGCCGCGGTCGTGGTGTCCGGCGCGGGCGCTGCGGATCCCGAGACGCCGCCCGTGACGTTCACCGTGAGGGCGAAGGGGCGTTGCACCGGTGCCAGGCACAACTGGTCGTTGCAGGCCTGGAACCGCACCGTGCCCTGGAGCCGATGCGCCCCCGGCGCGGTGCCCGCCGCCGCGCTGAGCGGGATCCTCACCACCGTCTCGCCGTCGTAGACGAGGATCTGGCTCTCCTCGAAGCCGAGGCGCACCACGTGCGGTGCCGGGTGGCGCGCGGGCCCGTCGGCGATGCCACCGGCCTCGAGGATGTCGAGGTCGGTCGGGATCATGTATTCCGGCGACGACGGATTGGCGTTGATGTGCCAGCCCGGCGCGATCTTGAGGACGATGGCGGCCTCGGCCGTCCCGCCGGCGGCGATCGTCACCGGCGCCGCGCTCACCCGGACCAGCGCGTCGGGCGGGGGCGGTGCCGCTCCCGGCTGGGCGTGCGCCGGGCGCGCGGGCAGCGCGAGTGCCGCCGCCAGCAGCGCGCCGAGAGCGAGGCGCGACCTCATCGCGCGGCCCCCGCGGGGGCGCGTCCCGGGCGCTCGTCGAGCTGGGCGGCGAAGGCGGCGCGCTGGGTGGTCGGCAGCCGGCAGGCGTAGTCCACGCACACGTAGGCCGTGGCCTTCCCCCGCTGCGCGGTCAGCGGCGCGATGAACGGCGCGAGCTTGGCAAGGGCCGCCTGCCGGGCGCCGCCGTCGGCCACCAGCAGCTCGTCGTGGGGCAGGAAGCGCCGGTTGAACTCCCCGACCATCGCCCGGGTGTCCTCGCGCCCGGTATCTCCCGCGATCACGATGTGGCGCGGCGTGGCGCCCTCGAGATCCATCGCCACCAGCATCTGCGGCATCGCCATCGGGTGCCCGCGCAGCCGGGCGGCGTAGAAGTCCAGGGTGCGCCGCGCCTTCCCGCGCCAGTCGGCGTCGTCCAGCAGCACCGCCAGCGTCTGCAGGTTCAGCGCGGCGATCGAGTTGCCGGCGATCTCGGCGCCGTCGAAGTCGTCTTTCATGCGCAGGCTCAGGTACGGGTCTCCGGCCGGGCTCTCGAAGAACCCGGCGTTCTGCTCGTCCCAGAAACGGGACATCTGCGCCCGCGTGACCTCGATCGCGCGCTCCAGCCAGCGCGGATCGAACGTCGCGCCGTAGAGGTCGATCAGCCCCAGCGCGTAGTAGGCGTAGTCGTCGAGCTGTCCCGGCTCCGCCGCCTCGCCCTCCCGCCAGCGGCGGCTGAGCGTGCCGCTGCGCGGATCGCGCAGCGTGTTCCACACGAACTCCGCCGCCCGCTCGGCGCGGACCCGGAGCGCCTCGTCGCCGAGCACGCGGTACCCGCGCGCGTATGCCGAGATCATGAGACCGTTCCAGGCCGTGAGCACCTTGTCGTCGCGGTGCGGACGCACGCGCTTGGCGCGCGCTTCGAACAGCTTCCTGCGGGCCCCCTCGAGTCGTTTCGCGGCCTCCGCCGTGCCGAGCTTGAACGCCTGCGCGGTCTCCTCGAGCGTGTGGGCCTCGTGGAGGATGGTCGTGCCGCGCTCGAAATTGCCCTGCGCCGTCACGCCGTACCGGTGATCGAAGAGCGCGGCGTCCTCGGGGCCCAGCACCTGTGCGATCCCCGCCGGAGTCCAGACGTAGAACGTGCCCTCCTCGCCCTCGCTGTCGGCGTCCTCGGCGGAATAGAAGCCGCCCTCGGGCGCGGAGAGGTCGCGGGCGACGTAGGCGAAGAGGTCGCGGGCGGTCGCGGCGTACTCGGGCCGGCCGGTGACCTGATAGCCCTCGAGATAGGCCCAGGCGAGCTGCGCCTGGTCGTAGAGCATCTTCTCGAAGTGCGGCACCAGCCAGTCGGCGTCGGTCGAGTAGCGGTGGAACCCCCCGCCGAGATGGTCGTGAATCCCGCCCGCGCGCATCGCGTCGAGCTGGCGCAGCACCATCTCCCGGGCGTGGGCGTGACCTCCGCGGTCATGGTCCCAGTAGCGCAGGAGGAAGTTGAGGTTGACGATCGACGGGAACTTGGGCGCGTTGCCGAAGCCCCCGCGGGTCGCGTCGTAGGCGCGCGCGAGACCGTCGTAGCATCCGGTGAACAGCGCATCACGCTCGGTGCTGCCGGCCTGCGGGGCGCCGAGGCCCGCGAGCGCCGCGATCACCTTGGCGCCGGATTCCTCGATCTCGGCGCGCTGCTCCATCCATGCCTGGTGCACGCGGGGCAACAGCTGCAGCAGGCCCGGGCGGCCCAGGCGCGTGTCGGGAGGGAAATAGGTTCCGCCGAAGAACGGCTGGCGCTCGGGGGTGAGGAACACGTTGAGCGGCCAGCCTCCGCCCATGCCCATCGCCTGCATCGCGGTCATGTAGACGCGGTCCACGTCCGGCCGTTCTTCGCGGTCCACCTTGATCGCGATGTAGTAGCGGTTGAGCAGCTCCGCCACGGAGTCGTTCTCGAACGACTCGCGCTCCATCACGTGGCACCAGTGGCACGTGGAATAGCCGATCGAGAGGAAGATCGGCTTGTCTTCGCGCCGCGCGCGGTCGAACGCCTCCCGGCCCCACGGGTACCAGTCCACCGGGTTGTAGGCGTGCTGGAGCAGGTAGGGGCTCTTCTCGTGGATCAGGTGGTTGGGCTTGCGACGGTGGGTCGGGGATTCGTTGGGCATGACGTCGGTCTGTTCCCGGGCCGCCGGCGCCGTCCCGGCGCGTGGCTGGTCGTGAGTGAACTGGCCGAGCGCGAACCATGCCGCCGCGGCCAGAGCGAGGACGACCAGGATCGTGCCCCCCGGACGGCGAAGCAGGCGAGGGTAGCGCATGGGCATCACCGAAGCCTAGCAGACCGCCCCCCCGCCGGATGTCAGCGAACGCGCGGCCGGCGGGGAAACGCTCGCTTTCGAGGCCGCGCCCGCGGGGCTCCGCAGCCGGAGCGCGAGCGCCGCCCGAACGACTGCCGCAACCCGCCCGACGGATTGGGGTTGCGCGTCTGCGATTGCCTCGCGGCCCCGTGGGAGTAGACTCGCGCGAGCGGCGCCTGCCGGTCCCGATTGCCGCTTCCCGCTCGCACCTCCACCCCCCCGTCCGGCAGGCGCCGCCTGCGGACGGTGACCATGCGACCTTCGCGAACCACTCCCGGCCCGACGGTGCATTGCGGCACGCCTCGCATGCGGCGGGGCGCTCCCGGGCGCGACGGCATGCGCGAGGCCACCACCCGCTCCGCCTCGGGCTCGCGGCCCGAGACGACCCGTCAACCGCCGGCCGCGCAGCCGGCCACAGCCTGAAGGGAAAGGACCATGAAGGACCAAGTGCATCGCATCGAGTACTTCGCGCTCCCCTCGAGCGACAAGCCGGGCGAGGGCGCGAGCCTGCATCAGAAGCTGGCGAAGGAGGGCGTCAACCTGCTCGCGGTCTCCGCGTTCCCGGCCGGGGACGGATCGGTCCAGGTGGACCTGGTGCCCGAGAATCCGGACGCGTTCGGCAAGGCGGCGAAGAAGCTGGGTCTGAAGCTCGGCGCGCCGAAGACGGCTTTCCTGTTCCAGGGCACCGACCGCGCCGGCGCGCTGAGCGAGGTGCTCGGCCGGCTGGGCAACGCGAACATCAATGTGCGCGCGACGCTCGCCGTGGCGGCGGGGGGTCATCGCTACGGCGGCCTGCTGTGGGTCGCCCCGGCCGACGTCGAGGCCGCAGCGCGCTCGCTCGGAGCCGTGAGCGGCGCGACGCACCGCGCCTAGCGCCGCGCCCCCCGACCACGAGTCACGCACGGGCCGCGTGCCGGCGGGCCGGTCCCCGGTGGGGGATCGGCCCGCATCCGTTTCGTCCGGCGCCTCCCTCCCTCCCCCCTACGGCACCCGCGCGCTCACGACCGGCACCATCCACGCCGCGTAGCCCCGCGGATCGCGGATGTTCGCGATCATGTGATCGAAATACGCCACGGCCTCTTCGCGGCTGAAGCGCGAGTGCGCGGCGGCGGCATCGGCGTAGCCGTCGCGCCAGGCCGTGAGGATCTCGGCGAACGTCTCGCGCGGAACGCGCAGGGTGTCGACGACGACGTAGTCGATGGTGATGTCGTGCAGTCCGAGCCCGACCAGGATTCCGTAGGTGTTGCGTCCGATGAACAGGTCGGTGCCGGTGGCCTGTCCGAAGCGGTCCGGCACCTCGTGCCAGAACTCGCGGGGATCGAGCGCGCCGCGCTGGAAGTGCAGCATCCCGTAGTCCTCGGGGATCAGGTGCAGCCGCCCGCCCCGGCGCGTCACGCGCGCCAGCTCGGCGTAGACCCGTTCCGCATGCGGAATCGAGTGCACCACGTGCCGGCACGCGGTCAGGTCGAAGGATCCGTCGGGCAGACCCAGATCGAAGACGCTGCGGCTCTCGAAGCGGAGCCGCGGAGCCAGGTGCGCGTAGCGCGAGCGCGCCAGCGCGAGGCTCTGGTCCAGCACGTCCACCCCCAGCACGCGCGCCTGCGGGAACAGCCCGGCGAACCGCGACGCCCCCTCGCCGGTGCCGCATCCGGCGTCGAGAATGTCCATCTCCCCATCCAGCGCGTAGCGGCGGATCAGCTCGATTTCCTGCGGCCAGATCGCCCGGGCCTGCGCGTCGAGCGTGCGGACCATCGACTCGTCCGCCATGTGGCTCATGTGGGGATTCAGGTCTTCCATCGGGTGCTCCACGGGGTCGGGGCGAGGATCGCCCGCGCAGACTCGACGGGCGAGCGGCGGGGCGGGTCGCGGAGAGTATCCGCCGTTCCGGGCTCCGTCCAGCGTCGATGCGGACGCGGCGGGATGGAGCGGCGCCTTGCCGGTCGTGGGGCGCTCCGCGCCGCGCGAGGACGCGGATCCGGCACTTTCGGCCGGCCTTGCAGGCGGTGGACGGTGCGCGAACGGTCCCGGGTGGACGCCGGGCCGACGAGGGCTCATGCTTGCGCGGTGACCGGGTCTCGATCGCGATCCCGGTCGTGCGCCGCAGGAGTCCCATGATCCAACGCGTCCTTGCCACCCGCATCGCCGGGCTTCGGACGGCGTCGATTCCCTCGATCCTCCTGGCCGCCGCCGCGGCCATGGCCTCGTGCGCGCCGCTCGACGATCCTCCGCCCGGCGGCGACACCGAGAGCTTCCGCGCGCAGCGTGAGGCCCTGGTCGGCGCGATCGCGGCCTCGGGCGTTCGCGACTCGGCCACGCTTGCCGCGATGCGCTCGGTCCCGAGGCACGAGTTCGTGCGTCCCCAGGATCGGCGCCTGGCGTACGACGACCAGGCGCTCCCGATTCCCGAAGGGCAGACGATCTCGCAGCCGTCGGTGGTGGCGATCATGACCGAGGCCCTGCGGCCGAGCCCGGGCATGAAGGTGCTCGAGATCGGAACCGGTTCGGGCTACCAGGCGGCGGTTCTCGCCGCGATCGGGTGCCGGGTGCACACGATCGAGATCGTCCGCGTGCTCGCCGATAGCGCCCGGACGCGGCTCACGCGCCTCGGCTACGGCAACGTCGTGGTGCGGCACGGCGACGGCTACCTGGGTTGGCCCGAACTCGCGCCGTTCGACGCCATCGTGCTCACGGCAGCGCCCGAGACGATGCCGCAGGCCCTGGTGCAGCAGCTCGCGGCGGGCGGCCGCCTCGTGGCTCCGGTGGGCGCCGAGCACGACGTGCAGAGCCTCGTCCTGCTCGAGAAGGACGCCACCGGCCGCGTGACGACGCGGCATCTGCTGCCGGTCCGGTTCGTGCCGATGCGCGGGGGGCCGCATTGATCGCCGCTCGGCCGCGTGGCGATCGTCTCCGCTGACCGGCCCGAGGGCCCGCTGCTGCAGCCGCGGGTGGTGGTCCATCGCGCGGGGAGACGCCGCTGGGCAGGCGCCGCTACGTCGCGGTCATCTCCATCCGGTCCGGCAGATTGGGCACCACGCAGAGGAACTCGAAGCGCTCCTCGCCCTGGACCTCGTACCAGTGCGGGACCCCGGCCGGGATGAAGACCACGTCGCCGGCCTTCACCTCGAGCACGCGCTCGCCGAGACCGATGCGGGCGCGGCCGCACAGCACGTACTGCTCGTGCTCTACGGTGTTGGTGTGCGAGGGAATGCCGCCCCCCGGCTGCATGATGAACCGGCGCAGCGCGAAGTGCGGGCCCTCTTCGGGACCGATCAGGACTTGCCGCGTGGTGCCCTGGCCGGCGGTGACGGGCTCTTCCGGAACGGCGGCAGCGTGCTTGACGAACATGCGCATGGACCTCCGGCGGCGGGTTAGACGCGGTGTCCCAGCCCGGGCCCCGGCGGGCATACCAGCCGCTCGGACCAGCGATAGAGCGCCCAGCCCGCCCACGCCGCGAAGGGCAGCGCGGCCAGCGCCAGGCCGAGCTGCACGAGCGGATCGCCGTAGGGGTGCGGGAGCGTGGGCAGACTGAGCCGCGGCGTGGAGATCGCACCCTGGAGCCACGCCAGGGCCGCCGCCGCGGCCGATTGGAGCGCCTCGGGCTTCCACACCACCAGTCCACCGAGCACGCAGGCCAGCGCGGTGGCGGGCTGGGCGGCGGCGCGCACCCACCACGGCAGCGCGGCGTCATCGAGCGCCCAGGCCGCGACACGCGCCTCCTCGAACGCCGCGATGCGCGCCATCACGCGCGGCGTGAAACCGGGCGGGGCTGGAGTGACGGCCGGACCGTGCGCCGTTGCGAGCGCGGCCTCGAGCTCCAACGCCGCGCGCTCGGCCGCGGCACAGGAGGCGCAACCGCCGGCGTGGGCGCGCGCGTCGAGCGCTCCCGCCGCGGGGCTGCCCTGGTCGAGCCAGCGTTCGAACTCGTCGCACGATCTCATGGGTCGCTCCGCTCCTCTCGCAGCCAGCCGGCGCGCAGTGCGGCGCGCGATCGGCTCAAGTGCGTCTTCACCGTGCCCTCGGGCATCCGCAGCGCCTTCGCCACCTCTTCCACCGAACGGTTCTCATAGTAGTACAGCGTCACCACCGCGCGCTGCGCCTCCGACAGCGTCGCCATCAGCGCCTCCAGGCGGCGCGCGCGGCTCCAGGCCGCGGCGGCGTCCGTTCCGCCCCCCGGCGCCGGCAGCGCTTCGGCCGACTCCACGCCCACCTCGCGCCCGAGCCGGCGCTTGAGCGCCGCCGCCCGGTCCAGGGCGCGGCGCGCCACGATCCGGTGGATCCAGGTCGAGAAGCGCGCATCGCCGCGGAAACGCGGCAGAGCCCGCCACGCCCGAACGAACGCCTCCTGCGCCGCCTCCTCTGCCTCCTGCGGGTGGCGCAGGATCCGCAGCGCCAGGGCGTAGGCACGGTCGCGTTGGTGTTCCACCAGGTCGCGAAACGCCTCTTGATCGCCGCTTCGCGCCCGGGCCACGAGGAACTCCTCGGCCGCCTCCTCCGCGGGGGGACGGGCCGGCGCGGCGGTCTCCATCGCCGGCTTGGACCGGGGCGGGGTGGCGGGAGGTTTCAACTTTCCCTCGCGGCCCGCGCGCGGGCGCTTTGCTGAAACCCCGGGGCCCGGCGGGCGGTCCAAGCCGGGGAAAGGCGGACATCCGCCGCCGCAACCACCACCCCGTCGCACTCGAGAGGTATCGCCATGATCGCCATGAACCTGGGCCCCGATGTGATCGTTCCGGTCGTCGCCTTCGCCATTCCCATCGTCGCCATCGTCGGTGGCATCACCGCGGGCATCGTCCGTACCCTCGGCCAGCAGCGGATGATCGAGCTGGCCCAGCGCGAGCGCATCGCGGCGATCGAGAAGGGCATCGATCCCGCGAAGCTGCCGCCGATGGGCGGCCTGGACACCGACGCGCTGGGCGGCCTCTACCTGTCGCCCGCGGACCGCGACCGCCGCCGATCCCAGGGCCTGATGGTCGGCGGGATCATCACCCTGTTCGCCGGAATCGGCGTGTCGATCTTCCTCTTCATGCTCATCTCCCACGAGAGCGAGCCGGTGTGGGCCGCAGGCCTGATCCCGACGTTGGTCGGCATCGGGTTGCTGCTGAGCGCCTGGCTGGTGCGACCGCGCGGCTAGGCTGCGCTTGAATACGCCCGGGGGCAAGGCGTCGCGGTCGTGCGACGAGCGGAGTCGTGACCCCTGGGCCACGTCGGAGCGAGGAGCCGACCGCGCAACGCAGCCCTCGGGCGTTTTCAGGCGCAGCCTGGGCGGCGCCCGCCGTCAGGGCGCCGCGGCATGCTCCAGCGCCGTTGCCGCGCGCTCGAGCGCCTCGCGGAGCGGCGCGGCGCCGGCGGCCAGCGCCGCGGGATCCTGGTCGAGCAGCGCCTGGCCGAGACGCGGCAGCGGCACCGCCGCGTAGCCGGTGTTGAGTCCGGGCGCGTAGATCTCGTGACGGAACCACGGGCGGCCGGGGAGCCCCGCGCCCAGCAGCGCGCGCTCCGCGTCCCGCAGCGAGGCGTTCACCGCCGCGAGCCGCGCGGGCGGCCAGGCGTTCGCGTCGAGCCCCTCCGCGGTCGCGCGCTCCAGCGCCTGCGCCGCGCGCAGCATCCGGCTCGCCGCCTCGCGCGCCGGGGCGAGATCCACCTCGAAGCGTGGCCGGCCGGCCTCGAGCGTGGCGTTCATGTCCTCCACCCGGTCGGCGACCGCCTGGAGCTGGTCGAGCACGAAGCGCGCGGCGTTCGTATAGCGCAGCGGCAGCACTTCGGCCTCGGCCAGGCGCAGCGCCACGCGCGTCCACAGGTCGGTGAGCGCGACGTGGTAGTCGTAGCCGGGGTCCACCACGCGGTCCATGTATGCGAAGTCGTCGTAGATCGAGTGGTAGATCCCGTTGAGGCCGCCGAAGCGCATGTCGAGCGCCGGGATGCCGAGGTGGTCGACGAAGGCGGTGTAGTCGGAGCCGCTGCCGAGCGTCCCCAGGTCGGCGGCGAAGGGCGCCTCGGGCTCGCCCCGCAGCCGCCGCTCGCGGTTGTCGCGCGTCCACTCGGATTTGCCGGCCTTCCACGCCGCGTCGGCCCAGGACTGGTAGAGGCTGCCCCGCGTGCGCGGGTCGCGCACGTCGGCCATGGCGGAGGCCACGAGGTCCCGCAGGGCATGGACGCCGCTCGCCGCGATGTCCTTGCCGCTCACCGCCACATCCACGTTGAGGTAGGCCACCACCTTGCGCTGCAGCTCCTCGGCATTGGCCTCGCACCATTCGGTCGATCCCAGCAGGCCGTACTCCTCGCCGTCCCACGAGCACAGCACGAGGGTGCGGCGCGGCCGCCAGCCGGCGCGCGCCAGCCGGCCCACACCGCGCGCCAGCTCGAGCATGCAGATGGTGCCGCTGTTGGGATCCACCGCACCGTAGGTCCAGGCGTCGCGGTGGTTGCCGCACACCACCCATTCGTCCGGTCGTTCGCGTCCGCGCAGCGTGGCGATGACGTTCCAGATCGGGCGCACCGCGTAGTCGTGCCGGGTGACCAGGTGGAGCTTCGCCGGTCCGGGACCGACGTGGTAGGTGAGCGGCACGCCACCCTGCCACCCGGCCGGCACCACCGGGCCATCGAGTGCTTCGAGGATCTTCTCCGCCTCGGCCCAGGCGATCGGCAGCGAGGGCGTGCGCGGGATGCCCTTCATCTCCGCCGGCTTGAGCCGCCGCCCTCCGGCGCGCGAGGCCCAGCCCGGCGTGCTCGGGTCGCCCGGCCCCTCGGAGAGGAACTGCACGCTACCGCGCTGGATCGCGTCCGACGGCCGTGCCGGCCCGCGCGGGTAGGGGTCGTCGCGGGCGAAACCGTCGTCGGCGGGGTCGCTGAAGATCACCACCGCCGCGGCGCCGGCTTGCTCGGCATTGCGCACCTTGAGCCCACGAAAGATCTTGCCGTAACGCACCAGCAGGATGTGCCCGCGGACGTCGATGCCCATCTCGGCGAGCTTGCGCAGATCGTCCACGTCGCCGTAGTTGGCGTAGATCGCCTGCGCGGTGACGTCGCCGCTGGCCCCGTAGCCGTGGAAGGCATCGAACACCGTGCCGTCGTACGCGTCCTTGTCCCATGCCACGCCGCGCTCGCGCACCGCGAGCGGTTCGCGGTCGGGCTCGATCAGCTCGAGCCGCGATTCGGTCGGATAGTCGAGGTAGACGGGGATCGCCTCGATCCGCGTCTCGAAGCCGTAGGACGAGAGCCGGTCGCGGACGTACTCCGCGGTCGCGCGATCTTCGGGGGTGCCGGCGACGTGCGGTCGCTCGGTGAGGATGCGGAGGTGCTGGCGCAGCGTGTCCGGGCGCAGCGCCGCGGCCACCAGCGCTTCGCGCGCGCGCTCGGAGTCGGCGTCCGCCGCACGGAACCCGGGCAGGGCGGGGGCCGGGCCGGGCCCGGCGAGGAGGGGTGCCACCGGCGCGAGCGACAGCACCACCAGCGCGGCGACCAGAGTCCAACGGGAGTCCATCGGTTCACCTCGCGCGTGAAAGGGGCGGCCACCCGGCCGCGCGCGGCGCCCGGGAACGGACACCGGGGCAGTGTATCGGGCGGCGGGAGGAAAATCACGCCCGCGCCGCGGGCGTCGCTTCCATCGGGCTCCGTGCTCGGCGGGCCTCCGCGGGCGGGGACCGGAGCGTGGGCTCCGCAGACGCGCAGGAGCCAGGGAGGGCGGGCGCGTCGAGGACAAGCGCCCGCCAGCGGGCCG
>Ga0154739_1052_pt4 | contig 19466 bp, 15 predicted proteins | sample Rifle2008BG16ft_FD_105747 | JGI IMG/M metagenome (GOLD analysis project Ga0154739, IMG submission 105747) | Candidatus Eisenbacteria bacterium RBG_16_71_46 | reverse complement strand
GTTCCGCGGTCGCAACACAGCGACCACCTCCAGGATCGAAGGTGGTCGCTGTCTTCAACGGGTAACGCGCTATCAGCGATAGAGCAGCTTGATCTGGCCCCACGACTTCTGCAGCGATGGCGTCGGCGTCGTGCCACACGAGCCGACCGACGGGCACGACGGCGCAGGCGCCGACGTCAGCCAGGGCGTGAAGTCAATGTTGGTGGAGACCAGGTCGCCCGAGCCAGGGCCGACCGGGCCCGGGCCGTCGGCGGCGCCCCACCAGTTGTTCCGCGCCGTGAGCAGGCCGACCGCGCGATTGGTCGCGCCATTCGGGGAGTTGTTCACGAGACGGTTACCGGTCACGGTGATCGATGGGGCGTTCACCGCGGTCCCGATCATGATGCCCGCCGGGTCCCCCCACTTGGCGGTGTTGAACGTGTTGTCGTGAACGTAGTTGTCCTCCACCGAGACGTTCGAGATGGCATACGCGAGGTAGATCCCGCCGTTCTCGCTGGTGCTGTTGTAGATCTCGTTGCACCTCACCTCCGTGTTGCTCTGATAAACGGCGACCCCATCCTGCTTGAGGTCGTAGACGCGGTTGTTGAGGATCACGCCGCCGGTTCCGGCCGCATCGCTTCCGTTCTTCGCACCGAGCTTGATCGCCTCGTTGTTCGCCGTGCGGTAAACGAGATTGCCCTCGATCGTCGTGTTCGTCGAGTTGTAGACGTACACTGCCGCGTCGAGCGATGCGATGTCATGCAGCTCGTTGAACCGGATGATTCCGTTCGTGGCCCCGCAACAGAGATTGATGCCGTCCCCGGCGGTGCCGTACACGCGATTGCACTCGATGAGCGCGTCGGCCACGTTGCGAAGCTGCACCCCCTCGTCCCCGCTGGAACCGTGGATGATGTTGTTTCGGATCGTGACCCTGGCGAGGGCCAGCGACGCCGGCGAATCCACGAGATCCCCCGTGCCGTTGCGAATTTCGAGCCCGTTGATCTCGACGTCGCTGGCGGTGATCCTGACGATGGTGCCCAGGACGCCTCCGCCGTCGAGGATGCCCTCGCTGGTCGCGTCTCCCGGAACGCGAGTCGAGCCCTGGCTCGGCAGCGCGTTGACGCCGGCCTGCGGACCGAGGATGAGAAGTGGACGATCGACCGTGATCATCGCGGCCGTGTTGTAGAGACCCGGCTGGACCCTGATCTCGTCTCCGGCGCTGGACGCGGCAATGGCGGCGGCGAGCGTCGTATAGCAGGGTAGATTGCCCCCGCAGATCCCGTCGTTGTTCACATACCGCACGGTGGCGAAGGCGTCCCCGCTGCCGAGCGCGAGGAGCAGCACCACGCTCCCGACGAACGACCGATGTGCGTGCATTTGGATGGTCTCCTGGCGCGCTCTTGGATCATCGCGCCCATGGGCCGTCTCTCGAGTAGCAGGAGAGATGGCCCGACCCACTTTGCCATTCGTGAGCGAGACATGAGCATGTCGGGGGTCGCTCGGGGGGTCGGGCGGCGGGGGGGACCTGCATGACGCCCTCGGCCCTCGGGCAGAGAAAGCGCTGCTTCGGACCGACATCGGCGGCCGCCTCGGTCGGGATTGGTCTTGGAGGATCCTGCTCGAAGGATTGCCGACCGGCCGCAGGGAGTCAAGCGCGAATGCGCCGCCGCCGTGCGTACCGCGCGAATGTCTTGCTCGGCCACGCCTTGCGTGGACGCCGGAGGGTCACGCCCCGCGCGCGGGCGCTTGGTCCGGGGGCCGAGGAGCGTCCATAGTCCCGCCCCATGGATCCCGGAACCGCGCGCGTCACCGAGTGGCCCACGCTGCTGGCGGTTTTCGTCTCGATCGTCGGTCTCATCTACTTCGTCAAGGAGAAGACGCCGCTGCGCGGTCTGCTCAAGATCGCGCCGCCCATCCTGTGGGTCTACTTCCTGCCGATGCTCGGCACCTCGCTCGGCCTCTTCCCCCGCGAATCGCCGCTCTACGAGTGGATCATCCGGCTGCTGCTGCCGCCCGGGCTCGTGCTGCTGCTGCTGTCCGCCGACATCACGGCTCTGGCACGGCTGGGCCCGAAGGCGATCGGCACCATGCTGTTCGGCACCGCGGGGATCGTCCTCGGCGGCCCGCTCGCGCTGCTGCTGTTCAGGGCGTGGGTTCCGCCCGAGACCTGGATGGGCATGGGCTCGCTCTCCGGTTCCTGGATCGGCGGCTCGTCGAACATGGTGGCGATCAAGGAGTCGATCGGCTGTCCCGACGACATCTTCGGCGTCATGATCGTGGTGGACGTGCTGGTCGGCTACGGCTGGATGGGCATCGTGATGTCGCTGTCGAGCATGCAGGATCGGATCGACCGAGCGTTCAAGGTCGACCGCACGCTGATCGACGACCTCAACCGCCGACTGGCGGACTTCCAGGCCACGCAGCGGCGGCCGCTGGAGTTCGTCGACCTGGCGCTGATCGTGGCGATCGGCATGGGCGCGGGGTTCGTCGCCACGCGGCTCGGCGGGTGGCTGCCCCCGCTCGGGAACATCATCTCGGCCTTCGGCTGGACCATCATCCTGGCCTCGACCTTCGGCATCGTGCTCTCGTTCACCCCCGCCGCCCGGCTCGAGGGCGCGGGCGCCTCGCACGTCGGCAACCTCTTCCTCTACGTGCTGCTCACCACACTCGGCGCGCAGGCCGACCTGCGGGCGGTGCTCGACGCGCCGATCTTCTTCCTGGTCGGGGCGGTGTGGATCGCGTTCCACGCCATCATCCTGTTCCTCGGCGGGCGCCTGCTCAAGGCTCCCATGTTCCTCATCGCCACCGCCTCGCAGGCGAACGTCGGCGGCGTGGTCTCGGCGCCGATCGTGGCCTCCGTCTACCAGCCCTCGCTCGCCCCGGTGGGGCTGCTGCTCGGCGTGCTGGGGAACATCCTCGGCCTGTACGCCGGCCTGTTGTGCGCCACGCTGCTTCAGTGGGCGGCGTGAGCCGATCGCGCGCGCCGATGGGCCCGCCGCAGGTTTCGGATCCACCCTCCGGCCGCGGCGCCGTGAGTCCAGCCCAGGCGTGGCTCTCGCTGGCCATCCTCTTCGTCGCTTCGCTTCTGGTCTCCACGTGCCGGGTCCTGGTCGAGAATCACGCCGTCCAGATTCCACTCGTTCACTGGCTCAACGACCGATCGCTCTACCCCCACGATCCGTTCATGGCCGTGCTGGCCCGCTATCCTTCGGCGCTGTGGCCTGCCGTGGCGCTGGGCGCCCGCGTGTTTCCGCTCGAGGGGATGCTCCTCGTGCTGCTCGTCCTGGAAAGGCTCTTCGTTCTGTACGCGGCGGGGCGCCTGGCCCTGGCATTTGCCCCGCGATCGGGGCTGGCCGTGGTGGGCGCGATGGCGCTCTTCGCCTTCGCGATCCGGCCGCTGCTCGGCGGGGGCACGATCGTCGAGAGCTACTTCGAGCAGACGGGGCTGGCCATCGCCGTCTTCATGCTGGCGGCGGCGGCGTTTCACGAGCGCCGGACCGTGGCCTGGGCGATCTGGATGGGCGTGGGCTTCAGCCTCACGCCCATGTATGGCCTATTCGCGGGGAGCTACTTCGGCGCCGCGTTCGTGGCCGATCCCGAGCTGCGCGGCGCGTGGCGACGATGGGTGGGTCCCTTCCTCCTCTTTCTCGCCCTGGCCTGGTACGGGATCTACGCCCCGGTGGTTGCCGCCCTTTCGTCGCGGTCCGACGACGCCATTTGGTTCTTGGCCGCTCGTTTCCGGGCCCGAGCCCACCTCTTCCCCCTGGCCTGGGATCCGTGGCACTTCGTCCTCTTCGCCGCCCTGATCGCCCTCTTCGTGACGTTGCTCGTCCACGGGCGGCGGGAACGGCCCCGGTTGTTCCGGCAGGGTCTGGCCTGGACCGCCGTCACCTGCCTGTGGATTCTGGACGCGTTTCTTGCCCGCTACGTTCTGCACTCGCGACCGCTCATGATGATGCAGCCGGCTCGCGCCACCGACCTCTGGCTCGCGCTCGCCGGGACCGGGATCGTGAGCCTGGCCGCGGCCAGAATCGAAGCGGCGAGCGACGCGGAGAGGCGCCAAGCCTGGATCGTGGTCCTGGGCGTCGCGTTCCTGGTCTGGCTGCCTCCCGGGGCGTGGATGGTCGCCGTGCTCCTCGGGTTCGTGGCTCTGCCCGCGGTGTGGCGCCGCGTCGGGCGCTGGGCTTCCCCGCGCTGGATCGGCTGGGGCCTCGTTGCGTGGGTCTTGCTGGTGGGCGCTGGGGTCTCCCATCAGCGCTGGACCAAGTCGGGCAACGTCCGGGATGTGGTGTGCCAGGGTCCCGAGCGCGGCGTGCGGCAAGTCGCCGCCTGGGCCGAGGCCCACACCGCCCGGGATGCCGTGTTCCTGGTCCCCACCGGCGTGACCTCGGACTTCGACGAGTTCATGGGCCTCGCCAAGCGGTCCATCTTCGTGAACTGGGAACTGGGGGCGGCGCTCAATTGGGCTCCGGACTATCTGCCGGAATGGATGGACCGGCTCGCCGCCGTGGGGCGCGACCTCAGACCCAAGGATGGACGAGTTCGCAGCATCGAGCCCGACAAGGCCTATCGCGAACTCCAGGACGAGGACGTCGCGCGCATCAAGAGCCGCTATCGCGTGGACTACTGGATCGTCTTCTCGGACCAGTCCTCGAGCCATCCCGAGCTGTTCCGGACCGAGGACTACCGGGTGCTCGACCTGCGGTGACCGGGCCGCGGTCGTGGACCGCTGCCGCCCGCCTGCCGATCGCCGGCTGGGCGGCCGCCACGGGGCCCTCCGTAACTTCCGCCCTCCCCGGCGCGTCTCTACCTCGCGTCGACCTCGCGCGGTTCGATGCCTCTGGCCCGGATGGCTCGCGGGCCGCGGAGGAATGCCGTCCGCCGGCGCGGGCGGGCTGGGCCACGGCATCGGGAGGCCGTTCTGACGTCGCGAGCCCCGGCCGTTCCGACCGCGCGGTCGCTTTGGGCGGCGCCAGCCGTGCTGCTACGCTGACAGGCTAGGAACCGCAGAGGGGATCACTGATGCCGGAAACGCTCAGACCCGCCGCCGCGCTGGCGGCGCTGCTCTTTCTCGCCGCGCCGGTGCGGGCGCAGCCGCCCCCGGGCGCCGCCGCACCGGCGGTGACGCTGGCCGAGGCGATCGCCCGCGCGCTCGAGGTGCAGCCGGCGATGGTCCAGGCCCGCGGCGCGGTGTCGAACGCCGCGTGGCAGTCGCGGGCCGCGTACGGCGCCTTTCTTCCGAGCCTGAGTGTGAGCTCGAGCGCCTACCGCGTGAACACGCCGTCGGTGACGAACGGGCTCCCCACCCAGGCGGGCTCCTACCAGTACAACTCCGGCCTCAGCGCCAGCGTGGATCTGTTCGACGGCTTCCGCCGAATCGCCGGCGCGCGCGGCGCGGCCGCCGCGGGGGAGGCATCGGGCGCCGGACTCGTCAGCCAGCGCTACCAGGTCACGCTGCAGACCCAGCAGCTCTTCTACACCGCGCTGGCGAATGACGAGCTGATGCGCGTCGCCGTCGCCCAGCTCCGGCGGGCGCGGGAGGAGCGCGAGATCGCCGTGAACAAGTTCATGGCGGGCGCCGCCACGCGCGCGGACACGCTCACCGCCACCGTGGGTCTGGGGAACGCGCGCCTCGCCCTGCTCCAGGCGCAGGCCAACCTGGCCACGGCGCAAGCCACTCTGGCCCGCCAGATCGGGCGTGAGGGGGAGGTGCGCGCGCTGCCCGACACCGTGATGCCCGCGCCCGTGGACACCGCGGGCCTTCGCGCGGCGGCGCTGGCGGGCGCCCCCTCCGTGCGCGCGGCGGAGTCCGCGTCGCGCGCCGCCTCGGCCTCGCTGTGGCAGACGCGCGCGCAGTTCTGGCCCGCCCTCAGCCTGTCCTACAGCGCGTCGAGCCAGGGCGGAACCGCGCCCTGGGACGGCTTCGAGTCGGGCAATCGCAACCTGAACCAGCTGCGCTTCGGGCTGTCGTGGACGCTGTTCAACGGCTTCAGCCGCGAGCAGGCCGTGGCCCAGAGCGGCGCCAGCCGTGACCTGGCGCGGGCGCAGGCCGAAGACGCGCGGCGCCAGGTGGATGCCCAGCTCACGCAGCAGGTCGCCGCGATGCGCACCGCCTACGAGCAGATCGCGATCAGCGCCGAGAACGTGGACGCGGCGTCGGAGGCGCTGCGCGTGCAGCAGGATCGCTACCGGCTCGGGGCCGGCACGTTGCTCGACCTGCTCACCGCCGAGTCCAACTTCATTCAGGCGCAGGTGAGCCACGTCCAGGCGCGCTACAACTACCTCGACGCCCGCGCGCAGCTCGAGGCGATCGTGGGGCGCACGCTATGATGCGGCGGACGAACCGTCACCGGGGGGAGGGAAGCATGCACCGTGTCCCGAGGCGCGCGTGGTGGATCGCGGTTCTGCCGGCGCTGGTCGCGGCAGGGTGCGCCCGGGCACCGGCGCCGCGCGTCTACGAGGAGGTGTCGGTCGAGCCGCGCGACATCGTGGTCGCGGTGTCGGCCTCGGGCGTGATCCAGCCGGTGCTCACGCTCAGCGTCAAGTCCAAGGCCTCGGGCGAGATCATCGCGATGCCGGTCCAGACGGGGGACGAGGTGCAGCGCGGCCAGCTCCTCGCGCGCATCGACCCGCGGATCCCGAAGAACGACCTCACGCAGGCGCAGGCCAGCCTCGACGTGGCGAAGGCCCAGTTCGAGAACGCCAGCGCGCAGCTCAGGCGCAGCGAGTCGCTCTACAAGAGCCAGTCCATCGCCGAGACCGACTACGAGGCGGCGAAGCTCTCCTTCGCCACCGCGCGTTCGGCCGTGGTCAACGCCGAGGCCAACCTGCAGACGGCCAAGGACGCGATGGAGGACACCCAGGTCCGCGCCCCGAACGCGGGCACCATCTTGAGCCAGGAGGCCGTGCTGGGCACGGTGATCTCGAGCCCGACCAAGGACGTCGGTGGAGGCACCGTGGTGCTCACCATGGCGAACCTCGACACCGTGCAAGTGCAGGGTCTCGTGGACGAGACCGACATCGGCAAGGTGGAGCCCGGCATGCCGGTCACGATCACGGTGGACGCCTACCCGAACCTGCCCTTCACCGGCAACGTGCTCAAGATCGAGCCCCAGGCCCAGGTGCAGCAGAACGTGACGATGTTCCCCGTGCTCGTGAACATCTTCAATCGCGGGCACCTGCTCAAGCCGGGGATGAACGCCGAGGTCGAGGTCCACGTCGCGGAGCGCCTGCAGGTGCTCGCCGTTCCCAGCACCGCGTTGCGCACCACGAGCGACATGGCCTCCGCGGCGCAGGTGCTGGGCCTCGATCCCGTGCAGGTGCAGGAGGACCTCCAGACGCGGGCCGCCGCGGCGGACAGCACGGCGGTGGCGCGCGCCGGCGCGGGTGCCGCGGGCGCGGCCGCCGATAGCGCGGCTGCGGGAGCGCGCCCGGGCGCGCGCGCCGGCGGGACGCTGCGGCTGCCGGGCGGGCGCGAGATCGCGCTGCCCGCGGGCGTGAGCGCCGCGAAGGCCGAGGCGGCGATGCGCAAGCGTCGCGCGGGTGAGGCGCTCAACGCGGAGGAGCAGGCGCTGCTCCGGAGCGTGTTCGCCGGCGCGGGCGGCAGCGCGGGCGGTGGTACCCGCGGATCGCGCGGTGTGGGCGCGGGCGGGCGCGGGGGCGCGGGCGGGGGAGGGCGCTCGGGCCGCAACGCGGTCTTCGGCGGCAACTACGTCGTCTTCGTGCTTCGCGGCGGAAAGCCTGAGGCGGTCGCGATCACCACCGGAGTCACCGACCTCGACTACACCGAGGTGCTGAGCGGCCTCTCGAGCGGCGACAAGGTGCTGATCCTGCCCTCGGCCTCGCTCGTCCAGTCGCAGCAGGCGATGCGCGAGCGCTTCCAGCGCGTGACCGGCGGCGGCGGCCTGCCGGGCATGCAGCAGCAGCAGTCGGGCGGCGGTCGGGCCGCGGGGCGCTGAGCGATGATCGTCGGCGACGGTATCCAGGTTTCGCTCGAGGCGATCCGCGCGAACAAGCTGCGCTCGGCCCTCACGATGCTCGGCATCGTCATCGGCGTCGGCGCGGTCATCACCATGGTCGCCCTCGGCTCGGGGGCCCAGAAGTCGGTGCAGGACCGCCTCCAGGCGATGGGCCCCAACCTCCTCACGGTGTACGCGGGGCAGAGCTTCTCGCACGGGGTGGCGAGCGCCAATCGCGTCAGCCTGACGATGGACGACGACACCACGCTCGCCAACAACGCCCGCTACATCACCGCCGTGGTGCCCGAGCTGCCGGGCCAGATGCAGGTGCAGTACGGCAGCACCAACCTCAACCTGAGGATCGTCGGCACCTCCCCGGACTACGTGACCGTCCGCAATTACACCCTGACCGCCGGGCGCATGTTCTCCGCCGGAGAGAACGCGGCCCGCCGCCGGCTCGCGGTGGTAGGGGCCTCGGTGCCCGAGCAGCTCGGCGCGAACCCGGTGGCGCTGGTGGGGCAGCAGATCCAGCTCCGCGGCATCGAGTTCACGGTCGCCGGGGTGCTGAGCGAGAAGGGGTCGCAGGGTTCCTGGTCGAACCCCGACGAGCAGATCCTGATCCCGATCGACACCGCCCGCTATCGGGTCATGGGCACCGACCGGCTGGCCTCGATCACGGTCGCGGTGGGCGACATGCGCAACGTCAACCTGGCGATGATCGAGATCGAGCGCTGGCTGCGGCGCCAGCACAAGATCCGTCCCGGGCAGCCGAACGACTTCCAGATCCGCAATCAGAGCGACATTCTCGCCACGTTCGAGCAGACCACCCAGACCTTCACCTTCCTGCTCGCCGGGATCGCGGCCGTGAGCCTGCTCGTGGGCGGCATCGGCATCATGAACATCATGCTGGTGTCGGTGACCGAGCGCACCCGCGAGATCGGCATCCGCATGGCGCTCGGGGCGCGGCGCAGCGACATCCTCTCGCAGTTCCTGGTCGAGGCGCTGGTGCTCTGCCTGTTCGGCGGCCTGTTCGGCGTCCTCTTCGGCGTCGGCGGCGCCGTGGTGCTCTCGCGGCTGGCGCACTGGAACACGCTGGTCTCGCCCGGGGCGATCGCGCTCTCGCTCGTCTTCAGCGCGGGCGTCGGGGTGACGTTCGGAATCTGGCCCGCGCGCCGCGCCGCCGCGCTCGATCCGATCGAGGCCCTCCGCTACGAGTAGCGGGGGCCGCCGCATGAGGTCTCGGCGCGACACGTCCGCCCGCGCGCCGACCGGCGAGGGGCCGGCCGCATCGGACGCCAGCCGGGGGAGCGATTTGGGCGGGAGACGCCCGAGTCATCGGGCGGTGACCCCATCGCCGTCGCCCGGACCGCCCTCCTGGATCGCCCGATCCGCGATGGCGGCGGGGCTCGGGCTCTCGCTCGTGTTGCTGCTCCTTCACGCCTGGGCCTACCGTTTCCAGTGCGACGACGCGTTCATCTCGTTTCGCTACGCGCGGAATCTCGCCCAGGGCGCGGGGCTCGTCTTCAACGCCGGATTCGAGCGGGTCGAGGGCTACACGAACTTCCTCTGGGTGTTGATCCTCGCCGGGGCCGGCCGCCTGGGGATTCCCATCGAGCGCGCGGCGGACGGACTCTCCCTGGCGGCGACCGTGGCGCTGTGGGCGCTGGTCGCGTGGTTCGCCGGGCGGCGCGGCCGCGCCCCCGTGTTCGCGCTGGTGCCGGTGTTCCTGCTCGCCGCGACGCGCAGCGTGGCGGTGTGGTCCACGAGCGGGCTCGAGACGCGCTGGTTCGAAGCACTCCTCCTCGGCGGCGTACTGCGTCTCGTCGTCGAGGTCGAGGCCGGGCTCGCGGGCCGGCCGTCGGGGCACGCCTGGGCGGGCGTGCTGCTCGCCCTCGCCACGCTCACGCGCCCCGACGGCCTGCTGATCTCGGGCGCGTCGCTGGTGGCGGCGTCGGCCTTGCTGGTCGTCCGGCAGCGGCTCGAACGCCGTTGGCTCGCCCGAACGCTGCTCCCATTCGCGGCACTCGTCGGCGGGCACCTCGTCTTCCGGCGTCTCTATTACGGTGAGTGGCTTCCCAACACCTACTTCGCCAAGATCGACGGCCTGACCTGGTGGGACAGCGGTGGCGCGTACCTCGCGGCGTTCGGGCTCGAGTATGCGGCCTATCTGTGGCTGCCGCTCATCGCGCTCGGCGTGGTGCGCCACGCGCGCCGCGGGTCCCCCGAGGTGCCGCTGCTCTTCGCCGCCGCCGTCCTGCCCCACGCACTCTACGTCGCCGCGATCGGCGGGGATCACTTCGAGTACCGTCCGCTCGACGCCTACTTTCCGTTCGCCTTTCTCCTGGTGGCGGACGGGCTGCAGGAGCTGGCCCGATTCCGCGCGCGCGCAGTCAGCGTGACGGCGTGCCTGGCGCTGCTCGTCGTGGGGCTATGGGAGCTGCCGTGGCAGTCCCATCTTCAGTTCCCCGGCAGCTACGCCTCGGGATTCCCCGGGATGGCACTCGCGGGCGATGCGCCGGGCCGCGACTTCCTGGATCCCGCGCGGGACCCGCTTTACGGCCTGCCGGGCCTGCGCGCGATCGCCGCCACCCACCGCGATCTGCTCCGGACGACGACCTCCCGATTCGTGGGCATTCGGCAGGAGGAGCATCGCATGTTCCTCGCGACCGCGGTGGCGCAGGCGCGGCTGCTCGAGGGCCTCGTCGATCGCGGAATCCTGACGCGCGACCTCTACATGGCGGTGGGCAGCGTCGGCGCCATTCCGTATGTCACCGACTTCCGGACGCTCGACCGCCACGGACTGACGGACGCGCACGTCGCCCACTCCGGCTTCGCGCTCAAGGAGCTCAGCGCGCACGGCAAGGTCGCGACATTCGCATACGCCTCCGCGCGCGGCGTCGATCTCTGGGCCGTGGACCCCGTCCGCCTGGTCGTTCCGGTCACTTCCAGGCGGCTGCTGGCGGCGACCCGGGGGCGCTACCCGCCGGGCGAGGAACCGTACGCCGCGGAAGTCGCACCCGATCTCTATCTCCTCGCGCAACTGCCCCGCGGGGTCGAATTCGAATCGCGGCGGCTCCCGGCTCTGCGGCTCAGGAAGACGAGCGATCCCACGTTCATCCGGGAGTACCGCGCTCGCGTGACGTCGGCATTCGAGCGGGCGATCGAGATCGTGGTCGCGAACGGTCGTCCGCAGGACGCGGAGCGCTTGCGCCGACAGCTCGCGGCCTGGGCCGTGGACTCGACGGGGCTCGACGCCGCCCGGTGAACGCGGCGCCTCGAGCGTGGCAACGCCCGCCCGGGGACCGGCAGGACCGCGATGCGAAACAGCGAAGGCGACCCCGCCGAGGAGCCGCCTTTGCCGGCCGTCCGGCCGGGGGTCGCGGAGACGCGCGGCCTACTTCGCGTAGAGCGCCTTGACGCGACCCCAGGTCATGGCGAAGGTCGGTGTCGGCAGTTCCGCGCCGACGTTTTCCGACACCACGGTGAACGATCCGGTGCTCGACTTGATGCCCGTCCAGCGAACGACGTAACCGTTTACGGTGTTGTATCCGGTGTTCATCTCGACGATGGAGGGGGCGATTTCCACCACCCCAGGCGTGCTCGCGTTGGTGTACAGGTCCGCTCCCGTGATGTAGAAGCGGGTCCACCTCGAGGCGGGACCCGTACCGGCGTACGATGAACTATTGCGATTCGCCGAGGTCACGAACGTGTAGGTCTTCGAAGGATCGAGCCCCGTGAAGGTGACCTTGTAGTACCAACCGAAGGAGCTGCTGTTGTAGGACGCGCTCGGACCGAAATCCGGGAAAAAGCCAAAGATGGTGTTGGCCTCCGTCCCCACGTTCGGCAGGCTGCTGAGGCTCGATGAGACGTTGGACGCCGCCAGCGTCGCGGTCACGAGAGTTGGCGTGCCGGTGGCGTAGTCCTTCAGAATGCCGCTCGTCACTTCGAACCCGCCACCGTCGAGAAGAACCCCGCTATACTGCGTGATGTTGGCGTTTCCGCTGGCGTGCACGCAGTCGTTGTAGGAGGTCCATGCCCCCGACTCGTCCTTGAGCATGAATACCTGCATTCCGTAAGACTTGATGAGTTCCCCTGAACTGGCGAGCGCCGCAGATGCAAAGCAGGCCAGCAATGCGCAGGACAACAGCAATCCCCGCATCATTCCCTCCCACTCCAGCGGCCGCGAACGTGCCGGCCAGTGGACCGCGGGTAAGACAAATCAGGGGAGTCCCGTAGGGATGCAGGCGACGGTAGCACTTCGGGGACATTCGTCAACCCAAAGTCGGGCCCCTGCTCGGCCGCCTGGACGTCCGGTCGGGGCGGATGCCCTGGTGCGCACCCCAGGGCGGGCAAGCGCGGGCTTGCAGGCCCACCCTCCGAGAGTTAACATGCCTAAACTTTCTTGAGCGATCTCAATCAAGCGACCGGAGGGAGGGGCAGGTGGACATCTGGAAACGATTCGGTGAGAAGGAAATCACGCACTCGATGGCGCATTACCTCCAGGCCGTCGCGGCGCTCAAGAACGACAAGGGGTTCGCGCGCGTCGGCGACATCGCGGACCGGCTCGGGGTTTCGAAGAGCGGTGTGACGTCGATGCTGCGCTCGCTCCAGTCGCGCGGGCTCGTGGACCACGAGCCATACGGCTGCGTCGAGCTCACGCCTTTGGGCCTGCAGCTCGCGCGCCGCACCGAGTCCAACCGCCGCCTGCTTTCGGTGTTCCTCAGCGAGATCCTCGGCGTCGCGGAGTCGGTGGCCGAAGAAGACGCCTGCATGATCGAGCACCTGGTGAGCCCGCAGGCCGCGGTGGAACTGCTCCGCCTCACGACGTTCCTGCGCTCGCAGCATCCCGCGGCGCTCCAGTTCCGCGAGGCGTTCCGCAACACCCCGCGCACCTGCTCCGACCACGCGCCAGGCGACTGCGACATCTGCGGCGCCACCTGCCTGGTCGATTCGCTGCTCCGTCCGCCCCCGGCCGCCGATGCCGGTCCTGCCGCATGATGCACGCGCCGCGCGGGGAACGCGAGACGCCGCTCGACCGGCTTGCCCCGGGCGAGCAGGGCACGATCGAGCGGATCGTCGGCGACCGCAGCATGGTGAGGCGGCTGATGGAGCTGGGGCTGGTGCCCGGAACCCCCGTCGAGGTGGTCCGGCGCGCGCCGCTCGGCGATCCGGTGGAGCTGCGCGTCCGCCAGGTCCACCTCTCCATCCGGCGGTCCGAAGCCGCCCAGATCCGTGTCACGCCCCGCTGACACTCCGGCCTCCGAGACCCCGGCGGTCGTTCCGCTGACGCTCGACCAGCGCCCGGCCCGCGGTCCCGCGATCCGGCGGCGAATCGCGATCCTCGGCAACCCGAATGCGGGCAAGTCGACGCTGTTCAACGCGCTCACGGGACTGCGGCAAAAGGTCGCCAACTACCCGGGCGTCACGGTGGAGAAGAAGCTCGGGATCTGCGCGCTCCCCTCCGGAGGCCGCGTCGAGCTGCTCGACCTGCCCGGCAGCTACAGCCTGCGTCCCGGGTCGCCCGACGAGGTCATCGTGCGCGACGTGCTGCTGGGCCTGCAGCCCGACACCCCGCCGCCCGACCTGATCGTCTTCGTGGTGGACGCGACCCACCTCGACCGCAATCTCTACCTCGCGCTGCAGGTGCTCGAGATCGGCCGCCCGGTGATTCTGGCGCTCAACATGATGGATGCCGCCGAGGCGCGGGGCATCCGCATCGACGAGCGGGCGCTCGAGGAGCAGCTCGGCGTGCCGGTGGTCAAGATCTCCGCCGCCCGCGGCACCGGCATCGGCAACCTGCGCCGCCTGCTGGAGCGCGACGTCGAGCCCTCGACGGTCCGCTTCCGCCGGCTGCCGCCTCACCTCGCGCGCGTCGTGCAACGCCTCGAGACGCGCCTGCCCCGGCACGAGCTGCTGCCCGAGCGCGGGCGCCACGACCTGGCGCTGGCGCTGCTGCTCGACGACGGCGAGGACGACGCGATCGCGCGCGCCGCGCCGCCCGAGGTGCTCGACGACGTCGGCATCCTGCGCCGCCGGCTCGATCAGCTCGCGCCGGGCTGGCGCTCGGACGACATCGAGGAGCGCTACGAGACGATCTCCCAGATCCTGGCGCGGACCGTGCTGTCGCCGGGGGAGACGCGCGACGCGAACCGCGAGCGGATCGATCGAGTGCTCACCCACCGGATCTTCGGTCCGCTGATCTTCCTGGTGCTGATGGGCGCCGTCTTCCAGTCGGTCTTCGCCTGGGCCCAGCCGGCGATGAACGCCATCGACTTCCTGATGACGCGCGTCGGCTTCCTCGCCGAGGGCCTGATGCCGGCCGGCCCCCTGCGCTCGCTGGTGGTGGACGGGATCATCGCGGGGGTGGGCACGACGCTGACCTTCGTGCCCCAGATCGCGGTGCTGTTCCTGTTCCTCTCGGTGCTCGAGGACAGCGGCTACATGGCGCGGGCGGCGTTCATCATGGACCGGCTGATGGGACGGGTGGGGCTCTCGGGGCGCTCGTTCATTCCGCTGATCTCGTCGTTCGCCTGCGCGATCCCCGGCATCATGGCGACCCGCACCATCGACAACCGGCGCGACCGCCTCACGACGATCATGATCGCCCCCTTCATGTCGTGCAGCGCGCGGCTGCCGGTCTACGCGCTGCTGATCGGCGCGTTCGTGCCCAACCGCTGGATCGGATTCGGCACGCTGCCGGGCCTCACGCTGTTCTCCATGTACTTCCTCGGCATCGCCGCGGCCATCGCGGTGGCCTGGGTGCTGAAGCGCACCGTGCTGCGGGGCGGCAAGCCGCTCTACGTGATGGAGCTGCCCCCGTACCGCATGCCCTCGTGGCGTTCGGTGCTGATCACCGTGCGCGATCGGTCGCTGCTCTTCGTGCACAAGGCGGGCACGGTGATCCTCGCCGTCTCGGTCGTGTTGTGGTTCCTCGCCTCCTACCCGCGCGGCGGGCCCGAGGTGAGCGCGCTCGCCTCGCGGATCGCGGCCGCCCAGGCGGCCGGTGACGCGCCGCGCGCCACGGAGCTGGAGGACGAGATGGCCGGCGTCTCGCTTCGCAACTCCTTCGCCGGACGGGTGGGCCGGGCGCTCGAGCCGGCGATCCGGCCGCTGGGGTTCGACTGGCGGATCGGAATCGGACTCATCACGTCCTTCGCCGCGCGCGAGGTCATGGTGTCCACCATGGCGACCGTCTTCAATCTCGGCAGCCCGGGCGACGACGTGGTGTCGCTGCGCGAGAGCCTGCGTGGCGCGGTGGACGAGCGCGGGCGGCGCGCCTACACGCCCCTGGTCGGCGTCAGCCTCATGGTGTTCTTCGTGCTCGCCTGCCAGTGCATGTCCACCGTGGCCGTGGTGCGTCGCGAGACCAACTCGTGGCGCTGGCCGCTGTTCATGCTGGTGATGATGAACGCGCTCGCCTGGGTGACCTCGTTCGCGGTCTTCCAGGGCGGGCGGCTGATGGGGTTCGGCTGATGGCCGGTCTCGGCTGGCAGGACGCGGCCGCCGTGCTCGCGGCGGTCGGGGCGCTGGCGTGGCTCCTGCGCCGCCGGCTGCTGCGGCGCCGCGGGCGGCCGTTCTGCGGGGATTGCCCGGGGTGTGAGCCCGCGGCGCGGCCGGCGCGCCCCGGCGACCCGTCCGCGGGCGCCGAGCGGGACGGCGGGCTGATCCCCGAGTCGGAGCTGACCCGCCGCTGACCGCGCCCGCGCCGCGGCGCGGCGCTTTGGCGTGATCTTCGCGCCCGCTCCTGCCGATAACCGTTCAACCGCGGCGACGCGACGGCCGCGGCCAGTTCCCGCCATCCGTCATGGACGTGACCCCATGATCCCCCGTGTCCTTCGCGCCTTCGTCTGGCTGATGTCCGCCCTGGCGGTCGTGGCCTATGTCTTTCTCGCCGGCCGCCGCCTGCTCCAGCCCGCGCTCGATCCGGGTGAAGGAGCGATCCTCGAGGTGGCCACGCGGCTCGCGCAGGGCGGGTCCGCCTACCTCGACCCCACGGTCGCGACGGCGACGCCGGTGATGCCCGGTTTCCCGTTCGTGGTCTCGCTGCTCGCACGGCGCTTCGGGCCCCACCTCTGGGAGCCGCGGCTGATCGCGGTCCTCGCGCTGCTCGGGGTCGCGGCACTCGCGCTCGCGGCGGTGCGGCGCGAGACCGACAACTGGACGCCGGCGGTCGCGAGCGCGGGATTCGTGCTCATGGGTTGCGGCCTGATCGTGGAATCGCCCGGAATCGCGCGCCCCGAAGCGCTGATGCTGCTGCTCGCGTTGCTCGCCCTCTTCACCCTGCGCGTCCGCCAGGGCCCGTGGGGGCTGCTGCTGTCGGGGGCCCTGTTCGCCGCGGCCTTCCTGACCCACCCGCTGGCGCTGTGGTTCGCGGCCGCGGCCATGTTCTCGCTCGCGCTCGAGGACCGCGGCCGCCTGCTCGCCTTCGCGGCCGGGATCGCGGTGCTGTGCGGCGGCGGCTACGTCGCGGCGTCCCAGCTCCTCGGGCCGTGGTTCAACTACTTCGCCTGGGACCAACCGCTGGGCGCGCTGCGCTTCGTGCCGATGGGTCCGCTGCACTACATGGGTGACCAACTGCTCGGCCGGCTCGGCGTGCTCACGCTGGCGGCGGTGATGTCGTTCGCGCTCCCGGTCCAGCCCTGGCGCGGGCGCGGCGGGCTCTGGATGTGCATGGGCATCGCCGCGCTCGCGGCCGGCATGCTCGCGACGCAGAGCGCGCGTTTCGGGGGTCCGGCGCTGATCCCGAGCGTCGTGGCGCTGGCGCTGATCGGTCCCATCTCGATTCAGCGCGTGACCCGCCACCTCTCCGCGTGGCCGGGATCGAGCCGGCTCGGCGGGCAGGGCGTGGTGCTCGCCGCGCTCACGCTCCAGTTCATCATGTTTCTCTCCTGTGTCGAGCCGGCGCTGCTCGACGCCGGCGTCCGCGCCCCGGCGCATGCCGCGGGGGTCGCCGACCCGCCGGCCGCGGTCGCGCCCGCGGGGAACTGAAGCCGCGACCGGGGCCGAGCCCGCCCGCGTTGTCGTCCGGATCGCCTCCTACCGGGCGGTCAGTCTGTGGATCGTCGAGTATCCCGCGTGGCTCTCCGCGTACCACAGGTTCGCGCCCGCCACGGCGAGCCCGCCGTCGAAGCTCCCCGTATGCTGTCCCGGCAGGTCGCCGACCGCGACGGTTTCACCCGCGGCGTTGCACTGGTAGAGCCGCTTCAGGTACCAGCCGAGCGTCCAGAAGTGCTGTCCGTCGAATTCGAGATGGACGGCATCGGGGATTCCCAACTGCAGGCTGTCGACGACGACGCCCGAGGGTTGGAGCCGATAGAGCCTGGGCGAGTCGGCGCGCAGCGACCAGAAGTCGTTGCCGTCGTAGGCGAGGCCACCCGTGCGGTGCCACAGGCGGAGTGAATCCGGCGACCGGCCCGCGGCATTGAAGCTCACGAGATCGGAGTAGTCATAGCTCCCGGAGGGGGAGATCGCGGTTCCCGGCAGGAAGCCCCACAGCCGGGATCCGTCGCTGGTGAGGGCGCCGCTCGTCCAGCGGGTGTTCGGGCGGTAGTAAACGATGACCGTGTCCCGGATCGTCCCGGCCACGCTCATCCGCACGTAGTCGCTGGTCGCGGTGCTGAGCCACAGCTCGCCCCCGTCGAACACCATCGCCTTCACGGCGTAGGGCACGTCCACCGACAGCTCGGTCGACACCCGCAGGCGCGGGAGTGGGCGGCACGACAGGTCCGCATCGAGGCCGGTGAGCGAGAACGCCATGTGGCCCTCGAGGCTCGCGTCCGCTCGCAGCCGGCCGCGGAGAATGAAGCTGAAGCCCGTCGCAGGGGTGGCGAGCTGAAGCGAATCACCTTCCAGGGTGCCCTGCACCGGGAGATGCTCGGTCGGCGCCTGACCGAACACGACCTCCCCGCTGACCTCATCCCCGCTCTGCACCAGGTCGATCACGATGTCGCCCGGCACCGTCCCGTTTGCGAAGGTGCCGATCCAGGTCCGCGCGACCGGCGCCGCCGGGACACCGGTGGGGCTCTCGGCACATCCCGCGAGCAGGAGGCAGAGGCAAGCGAAGCTGATGCTCGGCCGCATGGTCACCTGCCAATCGGTTTCGCCTGTCCGTCCTGTCATGCGGCCGCAGCAGTTCGGCGGGCCGCGCTGGGCGCACACGTTATCTCATTATCCCGCGCGCGGCAAGGGATTAGAGTGACCGGTGCCCGGCGCGGAAAGGGCCTCGCGTCCAAGGCAAGGTCCTTGCAAGCCATAGTGGAGATCTGGGCCGCTGGCCGGCGGCCGGCGGGCCGATGCGTGGCACCCCGGCGCGCCGCGAGGCCGATGAGCGGCCCTCCGCCAAGGCGGCAGCCCGGGTAGATTGCATGAACTCGAAGTGAACGGCCGCTCCAGGAGGCTTTCCGTGGCAAAGCACAAGATCGCGTGGTTGCCGGGCGACGGCGTCGGCGTGGAAGTGATGGAGGCGGCGAGGCTCGTGCTCGACCGCGTCGGTCTCGACGCCGAGTACCCGCACGGGGACATCGGCTGGGAGTTCTGGCGCCAGGAGGGCGACGCGTTCCCGGCGCGCACCATCGCCCTGCTCGAGAACGTGGACGCGGCCATGTTCGGCGCCATCACCTCGAAGCCGGTCAAGGCCGCCGAGCAGGAGCTGGTGCCCGCGCTGCGGGGCAAGGGCCTGGTCTACCGCTCTCCCATCGTGCGCATGCGGCAGCTCTTCGATCTGTACGTGTGCCTCCGGCCGTGCAAGGCCTACGCGCAGAACCCGCTCAACTTCAAGGAGGGGATCGACCTGGTGGTGTTCCGCGAGAACACCGAGGACCTCTACGCGGGCGTCGAGTTCAACACCGTCCCGGACAGGCTGCGCGACACGCTCGCCGAGCTCTCGCCGCCCTTCAAGGCGTTCCAGGACGTGCCCGGCGACCAGTACGCGATCTCGTGCAAGATCAACACCCGGAAGGGCTCCGAGCGCATCATCCGCGCGGCGTTCGAGTTCGCCAAGCAGTTCAACCGCAAGAAGGTCACGGTGGTGCACAAGGCCAACGTGGTGCGCGCCACCGACGGGCTGTTTCTCGAGACCGCCAAGCAGGTCGCCACGGACTTTCCCGGCATCGCCATGGATGACGCCAACATCGACGCCATGACGATGTGGCTGCTCAAAAACCCGTTCAGCTACGACGTGCTGGTGGCGCCGAACCTCTACGGCGACATCATCTCCGACCTGTGCGCCCAGATGGTGGGCGGGCTGGGGTTCGGCTGCTCGGGCAACATCGGCGAGAAGCTGGCGGTGTTCGAGCCCACGCATGGCTCGGCGCCCAAGTACGCGGGTCAGTACAAGGTCAACCCGATCGCCACTATCCTCGCCGCCAAGATGATGCTCGACTGGTTGGGCGAGGCCGACAGGGCCAAGCGGATCGAGGGTGCAGTGGCCGAGGTGATTCGCGAGGGCAAGGTGCGCACCTACGACATGGGCGGCGCGGCCAAGACGCTCGAGATGGCCGAAGCGATCGCCGCGAAAGCCTGACGACGGGC
>Ga0154739_1089_pt1 | contig 19513 bp, 24 predicted proteins | sample Rifle2008BG16ft_FD_105747 | JGI IMG/M metagenome (GOLD analysis project Ga0154739, IMG submission 105747) | Candidatus Eisenbacteria bacterium RBG_16_71_46 | reverse complement strand
GCCGGACCGCGACCGGCTCGAGTCGCTGCGGCTCCACCTTGCGATCGAGGCGGGCGAGCGCCACCCAATCGAGGCGGAAATGACCGCGCGTCATGCGCAGACGGATGCGCTGCGCTCCGGGGGGCAGCGGCGGCAGCGGCACCAGCTTGACGTCGGTGGCGAGCGGGCCGGTCTCGTTCAGTTCGTACACCGTCGCCCACCCTCGGGCCGCGTCCGGGAGCTGGACCTCGATGCCCCCCAGCTCGCGACCCAGGGCCCGGCTGCGCTCGAGTGCGGCGCGGTCGCCGTTCTCGAGTGAAGCGAGCCAGCGCCCCGTCGAGCCGCCCATGTAGGCAAGCGTCTGGTAGAAGAGGTAGGTGGTGAGCAGCGTCTGGCGCGATGCGACCACGAGGCCGAGGCGCTCACCGCCAGCGGCCGGGAACTCGAGGTCGAGCGTCTCGCGCCGCGCGAGGTCGGTGGAATCCACGGCACTGGTACGCTCGATCCCGTCGAAGCCCGCGAGCGCTTCGAGGCAGCTTCCTGCCGCGTCCTCCGCCGCGAGCGGCGCGCGCGGCGCGCTCGTCTGCCAGTACGAGCCGTCCACCGCGGCGAACACGCGCCCGCCCGGGAGGCGGGGTGCGGCGAGCACGTGGACGAAGTGCACGACGTGGGTCTCGAGGGCTTCGTTCTTCATCGTGACCTCGAAGGCTCGCCCGCGCGGCCGCGCGCGGTAGAGCGCGTCCACGTCGGTGTCCTCGAGCGCCGGAGCAACGCTCGCCGAGAATCCCTCCACCATGAGCGACGCGCGCTCGCCGTCGTCCACGTAGAACGTGGGGCACGAACCGAAGCACTTGGGATTGCTGGCGCACGCGATCGCGAGCGCGATCAGCGCCACCCCGGCGAGGATCGCGGTGCCCACCAACACGATCAACAGCGCCCGCATCGCCGGCGGCATGGCGGTCGGGCTGTTGGCCTCGAAGATCGCCACCGAGTCGATCGACACGGAGAGGGGGCCCGCGGTGACGAGGTTGCGGGAGGCGTCGAGCAGGCGGCCGTTCCCGGTGACGACGGTGCCGGTCGAATCCACGCTCCACTCGTTGAAGGCGATGAAGCGTCCGTCGCGCAGATGGGCGTTGAGGTACGGCGAGCGCGCGGGCTCGCTCGCCGTGGTCACCACGGCCGGCATGCCGAGCTGGCGCTTGGGCCCGGGCGCGCAGCCATCGAGCAGCAGGGCCAGGATCAGCAGCGCGGCCAGCGGCGGCCGCCACCAGCAGTTCACCGCCGCCCCCGCCCGGGGCGCGAGCGCTTGCGAGCCATGGGTGCGAACGCAGCACGTCGGGCGGAGCGGGAATAGAGGCCGCCCGCGCGTCCGCAAGAACGTCGCGGGCGGCTTGGCCGGCGGGGCACGGCCAACGAGCGTGACGGCCGGTCATTCCATATCAGCGATAGATGGCCTTGACCCTGCCCCAGGTCGTGGTGTTTGCAGGCACGGGGCAGCCACAGAACCTCTGGATGCGGTGGTTGGTCTGATCCGCGACGAACACATCGCCGAACTGATCCCCCGGGTGTTCCACGATCGCGATGCCGCAGGGCGCATCGAACTGGCCGTTGCCCGTGCCGGTGGACCCCCAGGTGAAGAGGTAGCTTCCGTCCCCGCCGAACGCCTGGATCCGGTCGTTCTCGGAGTCGGCCACGTACGAGAAATCTCCGCTCGAGGTGACGGTGATGCCCCACGGCCGGTCGAAACCGATCGGGCTGCCCCACACGGCGACGGGAACCCCGCCGTGCGTGAACTCCCGAATGACCCCACCGTAGGTGTCGGCCACGTAGACGTGGTCCGCGTTCTCCTCGATCGCGAGCACACCTGGGTAGAAGCTCTGTGCGCTCCGGCCGGCGACGAACGCACCCTGGCTCGTGAACTCCGACCGACGGCATCGGCGGTCTGCTTGGCTTCGTCGGCGACGACGCTCTTGGGCGAGCGCTCTCCCCTGAACAGGGCCCGACGGCTGTCTTGGTCCTCAAGCGGGCCGCGCGCGGAGGACGAAGTCTTGTAGGAACTGAAGCGTGCCCGGAGCGCGGCAGACACCGGCCCCAGGAACCTCCCTCGCGCGAAGTCCGTTCAAGTAAACACACCCGCGCGTGGGCGCGCCCCAGCCCTCTAGGAGTAGCGGGGGACCGCTACCAAAGTAGCCGGGGGTCGCGCGACTGGCACCCCCGGGCGCGAGCCCGCAACATCGTCCGCTCGGCCACCATCCGGCCGCCACTTCGTGCACCAACACCGGAAGCCACGACTGACCGCATCCCTCCCCCACTCACCGCACCCGGCCCGCACGCGCCCCGCCGGCCGGCACGATCCCTGGTTGTGGGCGAGCGCCCTGGGGGTGATTCCGCTGCTGCTGCGCTCGATCGGGGCGTCGCTCGGCGAGCCGGTGGCCGAGGATTTCGACTTCCTCCACCGCACGCCGTTCGCGGGCACCGGGAGCTTGCTCGACGGCGGCGGCTCGACCTCGTTCTGGCGCCCGCTCGCGCACCAGGTCTACTACGCGTCGTTCGGCCGGCTGGTGCTCGCGCACCCGGCGCTGGTGGCGGCACTCCACGTCGCGCGGCTGGCGCTCGCCGGCGTGCTGCTCTACCGGTGCTTCCGCCCCGCGCTGCCGGGGTGGGCCGCCGCGTTCGCCGCGACCTTCCCGCTGATCGCCGAATCCACGCGCAGCCTCATCACCTGGCCCAGCCACTTCGTCGATCTAGGGCTGATCCTGTTCTCGGCGCTGGCACTCCACGAGGCCTCGCGCGGACGGATGGCATCGGCGCTCGCCTCGCTGCTCGCGGCACTGCTGTGCAAGGAGACGGCGGTGGTCACGGCGGTGATGCTGCCGCTGATGCCGCACCCTCCGGCGACCGGGGCTCGCGGGCGCGGGCGCTGGTCGCGGCGTGGGGGATCGCGTATCTGGCGGTGCGCCGCCACGCCGGGATCGCGTTGCCCCATCATCTCGATCCGCTCGCCGGCGGGACGCCGGCGCTGGCCGCGCACCTGCTGTGGGCGGTGAGCAACAGCCTGCGCGCGCTCTTGAGCCTCGCCCTCGCGCGCGGCCGGTGGGACGCCGTGGCCGTGGGCGCGGCGGCGGCGATCGCCGCGGTGGGGATCTCGGTGTGGGCCCGCGACGGCGCGGCGCGCGGGCGCCTGCGCCGCGCGCTGCCGTGGGTGGGCTGGGGGCTCGCCTGGTTCGCCCTGGCATCGGGAACGCTGGCGCTCGTCCATCCGCTGTGGTGCCCGGATCGCACGCCATACGGGGCGATCGGCGCCGGCGTCGCGGTGGCGGCCGGCCTCGGCGCGCTCAGGCCGGCACTGGTCGCGGTGCTATTCGCCCTCCGGCTCGCGTTGCTCGCGGCGGCCCCGGCCCCGCCGCGGTCCATCACGGTGGCGGCGCCGGCCTCCGGCGCCTCCGTGGACTTCGCGCACATCGCCCGCCTGCAGCGGCTGATGCGCGCCACCCGCGAGCGGGTCGCCGATGCCGGCCCGCTGCCGCGGGGTGCGCGCGTCGTGTGGCGGAGTTTCCCGCTCGAGAGCGTGTACGCGTTCGGCGGCTCGCGGGCGCTCCGGGTGTGGGGCGGGGATTCGACGCTGCGCTGGGTGCGGTTCGCCGAGTTCGAGAGGAACCCCGCACTCGACGTCGCGACCATCGTGGAGTACGAGCCCGACCGTTTTCGGCAGATCGCGCGCGTGGACCCGGAGGCAATGCGCAGCTTCCTCGCCGCCGACCGGCCGATGCGCGAGGGGATCTCGCGCTCGCGTTGCAGCGGCTCGACCGCGCCGACTCCCTGCAGCAGGACCCCGAGGCCGCGAGCTTTCGCGCCGGGATCGCCGAGAAGCGCGCGGTATGCCTGGGCGGGCTGGTGCGTCTGGCCGGTGCGGAGCGCGAGGCGCGGCGCGCGCTGAGCCTCACCGCGAACGTGCGCGACGCCCGCTACGTTCTGGCGCTGATCGCGCTCGATCGCGGGCGGACGCCCGAGGCCCTGGCCCAGCTCGACACGCCGATCTCCCATCACCCCGAGGACGACGAGGCCCGCGCGCTGCGCGAGCGGGCTACGGCGTGAGAGCGAGACGCGGCGCTGAGGAGAGCCACCACCCCAGGCGGCCCTGCCTGCGCGGGCTTCAGCCGAGGAGCCGGCCCAGGAAGTAGGGCCAGAGCAGCAGTGCCCAGATCGCCTGCCACAGCCCCAAGTGCGCGTACCCGATGGTGAAAAGCCATCCCATGAACCAAAGCGGACCCATGATCCCGGCGACTTCCATCTTGCCCTGAATCACTCTGTCATTGCCCATCGGGGAATCCCTCCTTCGTCCCGCCGGTTCGTCCCGCCTTCGGTCCCGTCACCCGCGTGGCCGCTCCGTTGGCCGTGGCAGCCGCGCTCAGGCGGCCTTACCGTCCCCGCCGCTGCCCAGGGCCGCGAGGCGCTCGGCGATGTCGGCGGCATCGAGTGCGGCCGTCAGCTCGGCGATGTCGCCCTCCATCACTTCGGGCAGGCGATAGAGGGTGAGGTTGATACGGTGGTCGGTGATTCGTCCCTGGGGGAAGTTGTAGGTGCGGATCTTGGCGCTGCGGTCGCCGGTCGAAACCTGCGAGCGGCGGGCGGCGGCGTACTTGGCCTGCTGCTCCTGCTGCTTCCGGTCGTAGAGCCGCGCGCGGAGCACCCGCATCGCCTTTGCGCGGTTCTTGATCTGCGAGCGCTCGTCCTGGCAGGTCACGACCAGGCCGGTCGGCAGGTGCGTGATGCGCACCGCGGAATCCGTGGTGTTGACCCCCTGGCCGCCGGGGCCGCCGGCGCGGTAGACGTCCACGCGCAGATCCTTCTCCTGGATGTCGATGTCCACCTCCTCGGCCTCGGGCAGCGCCGCCACCGTCGCGGCGGAGGTGTGGATGCGGCCCGAGGCCTCGGTCTCGGGCACCCGCTGGACGCGATGCACGCCGCTCTCGAATTTCATCTCGCGGTACACGCCATCGCCCGCAAGCTGGAAGATGATCTCCTTGAACCCGCCCACCTCGGAGGGACTGGAACTCAGGACCTCCTGCTTCCAGCCGCGGCGCTCGGCGTGCTTGGAGTACATACGATAGAGCTCGCCGGCGAACAGCGTGGCTTCGTCGCCGCCGGTGCCGGCCCGGATCTCGACGATCACGTTCTTGTCGTCATCGGGGTCGCGCGGCAGCAGCAGCTTCTTGAGCTCCGCCTCGAGGCTCTCGCGCTGCGCGCGCAGGGCGGGCAGCTCGGCGTTCGCCAGCTCCGCCAGCTCGGCGTCGCCCGAGGCCACCGCCTGGTCGTCGTCGGCGATGGTGCGCTCGATCCGCCGGTACTCCTCGATCGCCCGGACGGTGCGCTCGAGCGCGGCACGCTCCTTGGCGAGGTCACGCAGCCGGCGCGGATCGCTCGTCACCTCGGGCCGGCCCAGCAGCTCGGTCAGCTCGGCGTAGCGGGCCTCCACCTTCTTCAGCGCTTCCCACATGCGCGGACCTCTACTGGATGAAGGCGACCTCGGCCTCGGCCGGGATGGCGCGGCTCTCGAGCGCCACCAGGGTCTCGTCGAGGCGCACGCGCTCGAGTGCCGCGATCGCCACGGCGCACATCGTGAGATCGGGCTCGCGCGTGGTCAGCCGCTGGAACTGCAGCCCGGGCCAGACCAGGGCCCGCACCAGCGGCCGCTGCACCTGGCGGCCCGACCAGCGGATGAACTCGAACGCCACCCCCGCGATGAGCGGCAGGCAGGCGATGCGCAGCAGGTGATCGCCGATACCATGCGGCCGGCCGATGAAGCTGAAGACCACGATGCTCACCACCACCACGAGGAACAGGAACGATGTCCCGCACCTCGGGTGGAAGCGAGAGAACGTTTGCACGCTCTCCGGAGTCAGCGGCGCGCGGTTCTCGAGCGCGTGGATCGCTTTGTGTTCGGCCCCATGGTATCCGAGGACGCGCGCCATCTCGCGCCAGCGGCTGATGAGCAACAGGTAGAGCATGAAGGCGAGCAGGCGAAAGGCCCCGTCCACCAGCCCGAAGGCGACGCGGCCGCTCGCGCCGAGCCAGCCGGCCAGCCGCGCCGGCAGCACCACGAAGAGCAGGATGCCGAGGGCGAACGCCAGGACGATGGTGAGCCCCTGGGCGACGCCCTGGAACTTGGACGCCGCCGCCGCCGGCGCGCCCGCCTCTTTCACCGCTTCGTCGGCGCTGTAGTTGAGGGCGGTGATGCCGAGGAACATCGTCTCGAACAGCGACACCGCGCCACGCACCACGGGCAGCGCGAGCGCCTTGTAGCGCCGCGTCAGCGAGATGAACGGCCGCTCCATCATCGCGATGTCGCCCTCGGGGCGGCGCACGGCGACTGCCATGCGCGAGGGCGAGCGCATCATGACGCCCTCGATCACGGCCTGGCCACCGACGGGCAGGAACGGCATCGAGCCTCCGATCGAAAGCAAAGGCTCCCGTCCGGGCCGCGCCCTGGACGGGAGCCGCGAATGCGACGCTAGGAGCGGGGCGCCTCGGCCTCGGCGGCCTCGCTCTTGCTCTTGCTCTTGGTCTTCGGCTCGTAGCGCCTGCGGAAGCGCTCGACTCGGCCGGCCTTGTCCACGAGCTTCTGCTTGCCCGTAAAGAACGGGTGGCAATTGGCGCAGATGTCGAGATGGATCTTGCCGTCAGAACTGCTCGGTTCGAGCGTGGTCCGGGTCTCGAACTCGTTGCCGCACCCGTAGCAGTGGAAGGCCCGCAACTCGTAGTTGGGGTGGATACCGGCTTTCATGGTCGCATTCTCCTCGATCGGCGGCGTTCCCCGGCCCCGTGCCGGGCGCTCCGCCTGGGCTCAAACGGCCGTGGAGTATGCCCGAATCGGCGCTCCGCGCCAAGCGGCGAGTGCGGGGTGGTGGCGGAATGTTGCGCGGCAGCGGGTTGTGGCGGCCGCCGCGCTCGGGACCCGGCGTCAGGGCTGGGCCGGCAGGTTCATGGCCGCCCAATCCTCCTTGGCCGGTCCGTAGACGCCCGGGACCCGGAGACCCGCCTGGCGCATGAGCACCGTCATCTGGCCGCGGTGATGGGCCTGGTGAACGATCAGGCTCATGAGCACCGCTCCGCGCGACCACGACTCGCCGTACATCGGCACCTCCTCGGCCAGCATGGCGTCGGTCCACCGCTCCGCCACCCCCTCGAGCACGCTGCGCGCCGCGGCCTCGTAGTCCTGGAGCACTCGATCGAGCGCGGGCGGCGGCGCGTCCTCCGCCGGCCCCGTCACCGGGAGTCCGGCGTGGCCCATCATGTCGGGCAGCGTGACGACGATGTGCCACGCCAGCCGGCCGAGCGTGCGGCGCCCGGGCGCCACCGCCTGGGTGAGCGAGGCCGGCGTCAGGGCGCGGAAGATCTTGAGCGTGGCCTCGGTCTCCTGGGCCCAGGCCTGACGGAAGTCCTCGATGCGGCGAAACATGGGATCCTCCTCGATTGGCGATGAAAAGATGTCTCAGGGGCCCGTCGAGCGCAAGCGCTCGTCAGGCCGCGACCCCCGCCTGCCGATAGGCGGCCAAGACTTCCTCGCTGAAGCACGCGAAGATCACCTGCCCGAGGCCGGAGCCTTCGGCAAGCGCCGCGCGCACCGCGGCCACGGCGATTTCGGTGGCCAGTTGCAACGGGTAGCCATAGATGCCCGTGCTAATGGCCGGGAAGCCGATGCTCTTTAGGCCATGCTCGTCCGCCAGGCGGACCACCGAGCGATACGAGGCGGCGAGGAGCTGCGGCTCGCCGCTTTGGCCTCCATGCCAGACGGGACCCACGGCATGGATGATGAATCGGGCCGGCAGGCGGAACCCCGGAGTGATGCGCGCTTCGCCCGTGGGACAACCGCCCAGTGCCGCGCAGGCCGGACCCAATTCCGGGCCCGCCGCCCGGAAGATGGCTCCGCAGACGCCACCGCCTGCGGCCAATTGCGGGTTCGCCGCGTTGACGATCGCGTCCACGCGAAGCGTGGTGATGTCGACCAGTGCCGCGGTCAGGCTCACCGCTCCGCCACCTCGTCGCTGGCCACCGCCAGCCTCGACTCGCCGACGCGCCCGGCCGGGGGCCGAAGCGCGCCGTCGGTCGGCTTCCGCGCTATCACCGACGACTCTCCCACCACAACAGGATGGCGAGTCCCCCCGTGAAGGCGCAGGCCACCACGCTCATCCACATCGGTATCGGCACGCCGCCTGCCGTCACCTCGACACGGAACGCGACACGCAGGAGGTGCGCGACCGCAACCAGGACGAGAAAGATCGTCGCGAGCAAGGCCCCAGGCTTCATCGTGTCCTCCCTCTTCGCGGCCGTCGTGCATGCCGACAGGATGCCGGGCACCGACCGCGGCGCGAAGCGCCATCTGCCGCACGCGGCCGTCAGCCCAGGGTGGCTTCGCCCGCCCCCCGTGTCTCCGAGCGCCAGACCGAGAACGCCGGCGGCAAATAGAGCACCAGCGCCGCGAGCGCGACCACGTACAAGCCCCACCCCGAAGGGATCGACTCGGCCACCGAGAACGTGACCGCGGCGATGAGGGCCACCAGACGCCAGCCCCGCGAGGATACCTCCTGCGTGAGCTGTACGGTCTGGGAGATCTGCGCCAGACCGAAGCACACGGCGCCCGCGATGAACACGCCCGGAACCAGCACGCTGCTGCCGCGGAAGAACATCGCGGGAGGAACGCCCGCCGCAACCGTCGCGAGCGGACCGATCCCGTCGGCGCCGAGCCCCGCCGCGTGGAGCCCCGCGCCGATGGCCAGCATCAGCGTGACCCAGGGTCGCGGCCTGACCGACAGGCGCTGCAGCACGGTCGAACACTGCACCGAGGCGGCAAACGCCACTGCGCTCACCAGGTGGCCGATCAGCCAGCGGCCGGAGTGTTCCATCGCGCGCGCGGCGGCGAGGTCGTCGGAGTATTCGGGTACGACGGGGATGACCAGAACGCCGACGGCGAGCAGCAGGGGGAACGCCGCGATCTGGAGAGCATCGTCACGCACCCGACTCACGCAACCCCCTCCAGCGGCCCGACCATCCGCATCACCCCCCGCGAGCGAGCGCGCCAGGGATAGCGGGCGTCCCTCATGATCGACTCGCGCGCCTTGCTCCTGCGGATCAGACGTGCTGGTCGACGAGGATCGGGTTTCCGTCAGGGTCCACCGCGACGAAACTGGCGGGGCCGGTCGTGCTCTCGTCGGCCTCGCTGACCAGAATCACGCCCTGCGCTTTCAACCGACGCTGTAGCTCGCGCACATCCGTGAAGTCGTCGAGCGGGCGGGCGTTGCTGTCCCAGCCGGGATTGAAGGTCAGCATGTTCCGCTCGAACATCCCTTGGAACAGACCGATGACATGATCGCCGTTCTTCAAGATCAGCCAATGCTGTGAAGCATCCCCGCCGAAGACCTCGAAGCCGAACTTCTCGTAGAACTCCCTGGATGACTTGATGTCCTTGACGGCCAGGCTAATGGAGAATGCGCCGAGCTTCATTCTCTGCTCCCTTCACGGGGTGTAGCCGCTCCCCGGGCAGCTATGTGCTCGAGCACCGCAGAGCACATGACGAGGGGCACGGGCCACGAGAGCCTGAATTCGAAAGCACGCCCTGACTGTCGATTCTGACCGTCCAACGCAGGATGGACAGTTCCAGATCGGCGGCTACGCGGCAGCGAAGCACCCGGGAGCGGGAATCCACACGGGCCGCCGCGCGGTCTCGCAGACCGCGCGCGCCCGGCGCCGCGCTCCCTACTGGTTCATGCTCTCCAGGAACTTCTTGTTGGTCTTGGTGTCGCTCATCTTCTGGATGAGGAACTCCATCGCCTCGACCGGGTTCAGCTCGTTCAGGAACTTGCGCAGGATCCAGACGCGCTGCAGCACCTCGGGGGAGAGCAGGATCTCCTCCTTGCGCGTGCCGGAGCGGTTGATGTCGATCGCCGGGAAGATGCGCTTGTCGGAGAGCTTGCGGTCGAGCACCAACTCGGAGTTTCCGGTGCCCTTGAACTCCTCGAAGATCACCTCGTCCATGCGCGAGCCGGTCTCGATCAGCGCGGTGGCGATGATGGTGAGCGACCCGCCACCCTCGATGTTGCGCGCCGAGCCGAAGAAGCGCTTGGGGCGCTGGAGCGCGTTGGCGTCGACGCCGCCGGAGAGGATCTTGCCCGAGTGCGGCACCACGGTGTTGTGGGCGCGCGCCAGGCGCGTGACGGAGTCGAGCAGGATGACCACGTCGCGGTCGTGCTCGACCAGGCGCTTGGCCTTCTCGATCACCATGTCGGCGACCTGCACGTGGCGCTCGGCGGGCTCGTCGAAGGTGGACGACACCACCTCGCCCTTCACCGTGCGCTGCATGTCGGTGACCTCCTCGGGGCGCTCGTCGATCAGCAGCACGATGAGCATGACCTCGGGGTGGTTCTCGGTGATCGCGTTGGCGATCTTTTGCAGCAGGATGGTCTTGCCGGCCTTGGGTGGCGAGGTAATCAGCGCGCGCTGGCCCTTCCCGAAGGGGCACAACAGGTCGATGATGCGGGTCTCGATGCAGCGGTCCTTGGTCTCGAGGTTGAGCTTCTCCTGGGGGTAGAGCGGGGTGAGGTTGTCGAAGAGGATCTTCTCTTTCGCCGTCTCCGGGCTCTCGAAGTTCACGGCCTCGACGCGCAGCAGCGCGAAGTAGCGCTCGCCCTCCTTGGGCGGACGCACCTGTCCCGAGACGGTGTCGCCGGTGTGCAGGTCGAAGCGCTTGATCTGCGAGGGCGACACGTAGATGTCGTCCGGGCCGGGGAGGTAGTTGTACATCGGCGAGCGCAGGAAACCGTAGCCCTCGGGCAGGATCTCGAGCACGCCTTCGGCGAAGATCAGGCCGTTCTTCTCGGTCTGCGCCTCGAGGATCTTGAAGATGAGCTCCTGCTTGCGCAGGCCGCTCGTGCCCTGGACGCTCAGCTCGTGGCAGAGCTGCAGCAACTCGGCCATGGTCTTGCCCTTGAGCTGCGTCAGCTCGAGAGTCTGGATCGTGGATGGCGCCGGTGTCGTGGGTTGGGTCTGGGTAGCTTCAGATTCCATCGCGTCTTCGCTCTTGGAGGTTGCGGCTGACCCGCGTGCGTCACGCCGAAGGCGTGCGCCCGCAGGCAGGGCCGTGGAAGCGGGCCTCGACGAGGGGCTGCTGGCCGGGGGGTTGGGTGGGTGACGGTGCGCGGTGTCGAGAAGAACCGCGCGGGTGGTCCTCTGGGTGGTGATGCGGATAACGGCGCGCCGCCGGGCGGCGATTCGATTGCTGTCGATCCACGGGGGTCCGCGGGGCCCGGGGTGTGGATGACGGGGGCCGATGACCGCAAAGCTGGCCCGGCGCTTGGGGCCGTCCGGGATATCCAACTCAGGACGTGAGGTTAGGGGGCCCTTCCCCGGGTGTCAAGGCCGCGCCTGGTCCCCCGTCGCGCCTGGCCCCGCCGGGCCGCCGCGCCGCGGGAGGGCCGTCCGGCGGCAGCGCGCGGGGCGAGCCGCTCACGGCTCCGGCTCCGCGGTTCCGCCGCCCCGCGCGCGGGCCGGGCCGGCGGCCCCGACGCGCAGGGCGGCCGGCGCGTCCGTCGATTCCCCTCGGCGCCCGGCGGCCTCGTGCAGCGCGAAGATGCGCCCGTGCGGATCGCGCGTCGCACCGCGCCCGGCCCGTTCCAGTGGCGACGGCTTGTTAGACAACCCGTTGTCCATCAATCAGTTAAAAGGTGGCCGGCGGTCGGACGACGGTGGCACATCGCTTGCCCTGTCAAGAGGGTGGCGGGGGCGCGAGGGGTTGCGTCCCACCTAACCAGAGCCTGCCATCTCCAGCGTGGCCTCTCTCCCCGCCAATCACCTAACCGATGGCGCTCCGATCCCGAGAGGTCGGGGCGCCTTCGCTCTTTTCGTGGCGAGAACGCGGCTCGGAGTACGCGCAGGCCGCCGACGCTGCGCGCGCGCCGAGGGGGACGGGCGCCGCTCGCGCCGGCGGCGCGGCCACACCCGCCGCCGGCCCGATGCTCGCGCCTCGCGCTGCTTCAGGGACGCGTGCGGCGCAGCGGGACGATCACCATGACCGTGGGGGGCTCGACCAGGGTCCACTCGGGCAGCGCCGCCGGCGAGACCTCCACGCGCATGGTGTCGCGGCGGCCCTCGATCCGCACCGGCTCGAGGCGAATGCTGTCGAGCCGGGCGAGGACCGACGCGGGCCCGGTCACGACGACGCGCGCGGGCTCCACTTGCACCCGTCCGCTCCACTCCCGGCCCGCACCGGGCTCGACCTCCACCCGCGGCGCCACCGGAATCCGCCGCGTCTCCTTGCGGTCGATCTGAAGCTCGATCATGAGGGGCCCGATCAGGCGCTCGACCTGGGGGCCCGACTCGGGCGGCAGCGGGAGGTCGCCAGCGCCGAGCGCGCGCTCGTATCGTCCCGGCCTCGCGTTCGCAAGCGATATCCGGAGCACCGGCTCGGCGAGACGGAGCCGGATGAGCTGCTTGCCGCTCCCGCGCAACTCGGCCTGGACCGCGGACGGCGCCGGTCCCACCAGGGTCATCGAGTCGGGCAGATCGGTGATCTGCAGCGGGAACGAGACCACCATCGTGGCCGGCCGGTCGGTGTAGACGTTGAGGTACACGAGCAACGCCAGCAGCAGCGCCACGAGCTTCAGGCCCAGGTTGTCGAACAGCAGTCCGCGGATGAGGTTCATGGCCTAGTGTTCCGTACCGGCGCCGCCTGCGGAACCGGAACGGGCGCGCGAGGCGGATTCGCCCTCGTCATCGCCCGCCTCCTCGCCCGCTCCGGACCGGCGCAGCCCGTGGCGCTCCATGCGCGAGTAGAGCGTGCGACGCGTGAGCCCCAGCAGGCGCGCGGCCTGGCTCTTGTTGCCGCCCGCGCGCTCGAGCGCCTTGAGGATCAGCGCGCGCTCGAGCGCCTCCAGCGACAGTCCCTCGGCCGGGATCTCGGGGATCCAGGACGGCGTCCCCGACGCATCGCTGGCGACCGGCAGATGCCCGACACCGATGGGATCGGCGCCGGCCAGGATCAACGCCCGCTCCAGCGCGTACTCCAGCTCGCGCACGTTGCCGGGGAACGCGTGGCGCTCGAGGGCGCGCATCGCCTCGCCGCTCATCTTCTCCGGCCCGACGCCGCGCTGGCGCAGGAAGAACGTGACCAGCGCCGGCACGTCGCCCGGGCGCTCGCGCAGCGGCGGCAGCCGGATCGGGAACACGTTGAGGCGGAAGAACAGGTCGTCGCGAAAGCGCTTCTCGCGCACCATTTCCTCGAGATCGCGGTTGGTGGCGGCGAGGATGCGCGCGTCCACCACGATCGGCTGGTTGCCGCCGACGCGGGTGAAGGTCTTCTCCTCGATCACCTGCAAGAGCTTGACCTGCAGGCTCATCGGCAGCTCCCCGATCTCGTCGAGGAAGATCGTGCCGCGATGCGCGTCCTCGAACCGGCCGGGTTTCTGGCGCACCGCGCCGGTGAACGCCCCCTTTTCGTGCCCGAACAGCTCGCTCTCGAGCAGCGCCTCGGGCAGCGCGCCGCAGTTGACCTTGACCCACGGCCCGCCCGCGCGCCGGCTGGCGAAATGGATCGTGCGCGCCATCAAGTCCTTCCCGGTGCCGCTCTCGCCCCGCAGCAACACCGTCGAATCGGTCGCCGCCACCTTGTGGGCGAGGTCCGAGGCGTGCCGCATCGCCGCGGAATCGCCCACCACCTCGGCCAGCCCGCTCTTGAGCTTCTCGACCGTCCCGGCGAGCAGCCGGTTCTCGTCGGTGAGCCGGCGTTCGCGCGCGGCCCGCTCGAGAATGAGCTTGAGCTCCTCGTGGAACCCGCCCTGCTTGTCCACGTAGTCGTAGGCGCCGTGGGTGAGCGCCTTGCGCGCGGTCTCCATGCTGGCGTAGGCGGTCATGAGCACGACGGTCGTCGCGGGCCAGCGGCGCCGGACCTCATCCAGCAGGGCCAGGCCGTCCGGCGGCGCCATGCGCAGGTCGGTGACGATCGCCTGGAACGGCGCGGCCTCCATCTGCCGGAGCGCGGCCGCCCCCCCGTTCACCCACTCGACCTCGTGTCCCGCGTCGCGCAGCGCCCCCGCGGTGAGTTCCGCGTTGCGCACCTCGTCGTCCACCACCAGAACCCGCACGCGTCAGTCCTTCCTTCGTTGCAGGCGCACCACGCAGGTGGTGCCCTCGCCCGGCCGGCCGCGGATGTCGAGGACGCCGCCGGCGGACCGCACCAGCCGGTAGGTGAGGAACAGCCCCAGGCCGGAGCCCTTGGCCTTGGTGGTGTGGAACGGAGCCCCAAGCCGCTGCAGCACCTCGGGGGCGATCCCCGGACCGTTATCGGCCACGCTGACCTCGAATCGTCCCCGGTGCTCGGCGGCGCCCACGGTGATCCGCCCGCCCTCGGGCAGGGCTTCGAGGGCGTTCAGCATCAGGTTCAAGTAGACCTGTTTCAAGGACTCATTGTCGAGCGTCACCGGCGCCGCGTCGGGCGCGCCCGGAAGACGCTCGAGCGTCACGCGCCGGGCCTTGAACTCGCCCTCGAGCAGCTGGAGCGTGGCCTCGAGCGTGGCGATCGCATCGCCGCGCTCGGTGACCGATCCCGGCGCGAATTCCTCGCCGCCGCGCGCGAACTGCAGGTAGCGCGCGACGGTATTCGACAGGCGGTCGGCTTCCTCGGTCACGAAGTCGGCCATGCGCCGCGCCTCCGGCTCGAGCCTGCCCAGGCGCTGCGCCGAGCCGCGGATGATGGCGAGCGGATTCTTGATCTCGTGCGCCAGGGTCGCGGTGAGCCGTCCCATGGCGGCCAGGTTCTCGGCCCGCGACAGCCGGCGCTCGAGCCGCGCCGCGGAGCGCGTGAGCCGGACGAACAGCGCCGCGAGCACCGCGATCGCCAGCGCGATGATGGCGGTCGCCAGCGTGAGGGTGCGCGCGAGGGCGGCGAGGACCTCGAGATAGTCCACCGTGGTCTCGACCGCGACCACGCCCGCCACGCGGCGGCCGTCATCGAGCACCGGCGAGAACGCCGCGCGCCGGGGGCCCTGGGCGCCGGGCAGGGGGGCGGAGACCGCCTCCTCGCCGCCCAGCGCCCGGCTCAGCGCGGCGTGGGCCAGGGTGTCGAAGGAGCTCACCTCGCGCTGGAATTCGCTGCCGCGGGTGTCGTAGAGGGCCACGCGCGCGCTGTCCAGCACCGAGGCGCTGGTGACGCGGGTGGTCGCACGCAGCTCCTCGAGCAGCACCTGCAGGCTGACGTAGCCCGGCGCCTCCTCGCCGAGCAGCCGGACGTCGGCGATGTCGGCGGCGCTCAGCTGCGACGCGATCGCCGCCGAGACGTTGAGCAGCCGCTGGGTGAACTCGGCCTCGAGCGCGGAGCGCACGCTGCGGTAGGCCAGCAGCGAGAGCAGCGCCGAGGCCAGGACCGCGAGCGCGGCGAGAACGATGGTGCTGGAGGCGGTGCGCTGCAGGGTTCCCTCCCGGGTGAACGACCGGCGGGACGCCGCCGGCACAGTGGCCGCGGAGGCGTCAGCCCGGCGGCTGGAGGACCAGGCCGTCGCCCACCGCGATGCGACCCGCTCCCACCACGCGCACGAAACGCCCGCGGCGGCCGGCGATCGCCGCGCGGAGACCGGGACGCAGCTCGTCCATCCGGGCGCAGGGGGCGCACGGTTCGGAGACTTCGAGCAACGCGCCGCCGACGCGCAGGCGGGCGCCCGCGGCGAGCGCTCCCAGATCGAGCCCGCGCACCGTCACCTGCTCGCGCACGTCGCCCGCGGCGAGCCCGAGGTCGCCCAGCACCTCTTGCTCCATCAGCAGCACCGAGCGCCGGCTGCCGGGCTTGGCGTGGCGGTCGCCCTCGAGGCCGCGGTCGAGCAGCGCGTCGGCCTGCTCGACGCGGCGCAGCGGCGCGCGCGAGGCGCTGCTGAGGTGCAGGGCGACGACGGTGGGGGTCATCGCGGGCGGGTCTCCCGCCCGGCCCGGCCGCCCGGCGCGCGCGTCCGGGAGCCGCCCCGGACATCTGGCGTCATCGGCGCCGGCCCCGGAACAGCATGGAGATCCCGACGGCCACGAGGGCCAGGGGCCACAGCTGGTCCACCATTCGCCACGGCAGGTAGCCCAGCGAGAAGGCGAGCAGCAGCGAGCCGAGGGTCACGAGCAGGATCCCCGACGCCAGGCCGCGCGCGCCGGCGTTGACGAGCTTGGTGAGTCCCAGCAGGATGAGCACCAGCGGCCACCACCGCTCGATCGCGTGGTGCACCTCGATCGCCCCGAGGTTGCCGGCGAGAAACAGCACGCCGAGCAGGATGAGCAGTAGCCCCCCGAACGGCAGGCGCTGGGCCGCGGCGGGCGGCGGCGCGCCGGGAGACGGCGGCGCGCCGGCGGGCGGCGACTCGGGCGTGACCGGAGTATCCATGGTGTGTCCTCCCGTGGCGCTCTGGGCCGCGCCCCGGCGGCACGGGGCTAGCGCGCCACCGCCTTCGCTTCCTGCCGCATGAGATGGATCGCCAGGCCGTCGGCGTCCTCGGCCGCCTCGCCGAGCGCCTCGGTGAGCGTGGGATGGGCGTGGATCGCGTGCGCCAGATCCTTCAGATCGAGGTCCGCGGCGATCGCCAGCGAGCACTCGTGGATCAGCTCGCTCGCCCGCGCGCCGAAGAGGTGCGCGCCGAGCACCTGTCCGGTGTCCGCGTCGCCGACCAGCTTGACGAACCCGGTGGTCTCGCCCTCGGCGATGTTGCGGCCGTGGGCGCGGAACGGGAAGCGGCCCACCTGGATCGTGCGGCCTTCGGCGCGGGCCTCGCGCTCGGTCAGGCCGACGCTCGCGATCTCGGGATTGGTGAAGGTGGCGGCCGGCACCGCACGCCAGTTGGTCTGGGCCGGGTGCCCGGCGATGATCTCCACCGCCGCCTTGCCCTGGGCCGAGGCGAAGTGCGCGAGCTGCTTGATGTCGGTGACATCCCCGATCGCGTAGACGTTCTTGACCGAGGTCTGCAGGCGGTCGTTGATCACGATCTTCCCGTGGTCGGCGATCGCGACGCCCGCCTTCTCCAAACCCATGTCGGACGAGTACGGCCGCCGCCCGGTGGCGACCAGCACGGTGTCGGCCTCGACCTTGCCCCCGCCCGAGAGCGTGAGCGCCAGCGCGCCGCCCGGGCCGTCGGCGATCCCCTCCACCTTGGTGCCGAGGTGGAGGTCGATCTTCTGCTTCTTCATCTCGCGCGCCAGGGCCTCGGCGATTTCGTCGTCCTCGGCCGGCACCAGTCGCGGCAGCATCTCGATCAGGGTGACCTTGGAGCCGATCGCGGCGAAGAACCCGGCGAACTCGCTCCCCACCACACCGCCGCCCAGCACCGCGATGCGCTTGGGCTGGTGCGAGAGGTCGAGCGCCTCCTGGCTGGTGATGACCCGCTCGCCGTCGAGCGCGATCCCGGGCGGCAGCCAGGCCTGGGCGCCGGTGGCGAGCACGACGTGGTCCGCGGTGAGCTCGGAGGCGGCGCCGTCCTTGCCGGTCGCCGTCACGCGGTTGGCGGCGGTCAGGCGCGCGGTGCCGCGCACGATCTCGACCTGGCGACCGGTGAGCAGGGTCTTGACGCCGCCGGTGAGCTGCTTGACCACCTTGTCCTTGCGCGCGACCAACTGTGCCCAGTCGATGCGCGGCTCCGAGACCTCGATTCCGAATTCCTTGGCGCGCTTGATCTGCTCGAACAGGTGGGCGGTGACGATCCAGGACTTGGTCGGGATGCAACCCCAGTTGAGGCAGGTCCCGCCCAGCTCGTCCTTCTCGACCACCGCGGTCCTGAGCCCGAGTTGCGCGGCGCGAATGGCGGCGACGTAGCCGCCGGGACCGGTGCCGATGACGACGAGGTCGAAGTGCTTGGAATCCGACATGGGAGCTGCGCCTCTGCTGGCTCGTGGGGTCGGGGACGGGGCGGAACGCCGCGCGGGCCGCGCCGCCGATCATACCGGTGAGGCAATCGCCGAAACTCTAGGGAGGCACCCGCGGGGTGTCAACCGGAGCGCCGCACGGAGTGTCGGGCCTCACCGCCGCGCCACGCCCACGCCGTCGCCGTGCTCGAAACGCGCCGCGGCCGCGGCGTGCCGGCACCACCGACCGGGGGTGCGGCCACCGCCAGGCCTCGGGCGACCAAGTCGGGCTTGAGATCGCCCCGCCGGAGGCCGATGCATGGTCATCGGAACTCTCCTCGAACGGGTGGTGCCTGGCATGCGATTCAGCCGCTTTCTCGCCCTCTACCGGCGTCACTTCAGCCGCGATCCGCGCCGCGAGCGCATGTTCCTGGCGTCGTTGAGCTTCTTCCTGAGCTTCGGCTTCACCCGGGTCCTGACCCACTCCTTCCGCCTCCGGGACGACCCCTTCACCGGCCTGTGGGTGGCCGGGACCCACGTGCACCACCTGGTCTGGGGCATCCTGCTGCTGTTGCTGGTGGGCTACGGCTGGCTGGTCCAGGTCGGCACCGGCATGGACGAGACCTCGCGACGGAGCGGACGCTTCATGGCGGCGCTCTACGGCGCGGGCGCGGCACTGACGCTGGACGAGTTCGCCTTGTGGCTCCACCTCGAGGACGTCTACTGGGAGCGCGAGGGCCGCGCCAGCATCGACGCCGTGCTGTTGTTCGGGGCGCTGGTCTCGCTGGGGCTGTGGGGCGGGCCGTTCCTGCGCGGGGTCGGCCGCCAGGCGCGGCGAGTGCTCCGGCGACCCGAAGGACCGACCCCGAGCTGAGCGCCTCACGCGCTCCCGGCGCGGGCTTGCGGCGCTCCGCGGACCCGCTATGGTGGGTGCCATGAAGCGCATCGCCGTCTTCGCCAAGCGGCCCGTCCCGGGCCGCGTGAAGAGCCGCCTCTCTCCCGCGCTGCCCGCGGCACTGGCCTGCGACCTCTACCGCGGCATGCTCCAGGATGCCCTGGCCGCGGCGGCCGGGGCGGGCGCCGAGCAGCGCTGGCTCTACTGGGCCGAAGCGGACGGCCCCGGCGTCGGGCTCGATGCGTGGGGCGGATTCCGCGAGACGGCGCAGCGGGGCGGGACCCTGGGCGAGCGCCTAGCGGGCGCCTTCGCCGAGCTGATCCCGGCGGCCGGGGACCGGGCGGTGGTGATCGGAGCCGACTGCCCGCCGCTCGACGGTGGCGTCGCCGGGGCCGCCTTCGCCGCACTCGCGGAGGCCGACCTGGTGCTCGGGCCCACCGTGGACGGAGGCTACTACCTGGTGGGGCTCGCGCGGCCGGCGCCCGCGCTGTTCCGCGGGATCGACTGGAGCACGCCCCAGGTGCTGGAGCAGACGCTGGAGCGGGCGGCGCGGGCGGGGCTCGCGGCGCGCCGGCTCGGACCACTCGACGACATCGACACGCCCGCCGATCTGGTGCGCTTCATCGCCCGCGCGGCACTCGACCCCGACCCCGCGCGCGCGGCCGGAACCAGGCGCGCGCTCGAGGGGATGGCCCTGCTGCCGGGCTAGGCTAGAACTTATTTCAAAACCTGTCGAAGCGTGAGCATCGCACAGGCCAGGTGGAAGAACGCGGCATAGACACTCAGGAG
>Ga0154739_1077_pt1 | contig 19522 bp, 18 predicted proteins | sample Rifle2008BG16ft_FD_105747 | JGI IMG/M metagenome (GOLD analysis project Ga0154739, IMG submission 105747) | Candidatus Eisenbacteria bacterium RBG_16_71_46 | reverse complement strand
GAGCCGCAGCCGGTGCGCGGCGCCCGGATCGGGGCCTGCGGCCAGGGCGTGCTCGAGCGCGCGCGCCGCGCGCCGCGGCCGTCCCGCCTTGAGCCAGGCACGCCCCAGGTCGCCCCAGACCGCGGTGTCGTCGGGGTGGACGGTGAGCCAATGCCGGCGGATCTCGGCGGCCTCGTCGCGGCGACCGGCCCGGTCCATCACCCGCGCCCGCCCGACCACCACGTCGCGCTCGCCGGGTGCGAGTTGCGCGGCGCGCGCGTACTCCATGAGTGCCTCGCCCGTGCGCCCCAGTTGCGACAGCACGTCTCCGGCGGCCATGTAACCCCACGGATCGTCCGGCTCGAGCGCGACGTAGCGGCGGTAGAGCCCCAATGCCCGCATCCGGTCATCGGTCAGCCGCGCCAGACGGAACACGGCGCGCGACTGCCCGGGATCTTCGGCGAGCGCGGCGGAATAGAGCTCGCGCGCCACCCTCCAGTCCTCCATGGCCCACGCGGAGTCGGCCCGCACCAGCACCGTCGAGGGTGCCGGCCCGTCGGCCGCGCTGGGCGCGGGGGAGAGCCACAGCGCGGCGGCCAGCAACGCGCAGCCGGCGCGGCACTTCATCGGCGCGCGCCGCGCGCCGCGGGGACGGGCCGGCGCACGACCAGGCGCGCGATCTGGACCGCGGCGAGCACCGCGCCGAGCGTGCCGAAGCCCGCGAGCAGCGAGGCGAGTCGCAGCGCGTTCGCATGGCGAGCCAGCGCCGCACCGATGCCGGTGCCGCCGGCCGCAGCCGGCTCCAGCGACGGCCCGACCAGCAGCCCCAGCAGCGCCCCGGTGAGCCACAGCCCCGCCAGGATTCCCACGGCCAGGGCGGCCTGCCCGAACGCCTGCGGCCAGGCCACCGGTTCCCCGCGGAGCCGGCGGAACAGACCGCGAACCGGAAGCCACAACGCTCCCGCCAGGTAGAACAGCCCTCCGATGCCGCTGCCCGGAATGCCGACGGTCATCTAGTGTCCCTTCTCGTAGACGCGCAGCGATCGGCCACGCACCCATTCACCCCACACGGCGCCCAGGAAGAACACGGCGTTCACCGTGCGCAGCACGAAGAACGCCGGCAGGCTCGCCAGCGCCCGTCCGATCTCCCTCCGCGGCGCGGCGGCGGCCAGGACGGGCACCGCCACCGCCGGCAAGTCGATGACGTATCCCAACAGCAGCCACGGATTCTGCAGCACGACCGCGACCAGGGGCAGGAGCAGCAGGTAGACCAGCGAGGCGAACACGGCGTCCCAGCACGCGACCGCCACGGCCTGGCGCAGGAAGGGCACGTCCAGCAGCAGTCGCCAGTGCGTCCGGACGTTCTGCACGAACCCGTGGGACCAGCGCCGGAGCTGGCAGCTCATGAATCGATAGTCGTGCGGCTCGAGGGGGTAGCACACCGCATCGTCGACGAACCGCACCGAGTGCCCGCGCTCGTAGAGGGTCCAGGTCAGATCCATGTCCTCGGCCAACGTGCGATTCGACCACCCACCCGCGTCACGCAGCGCCTGGCTGCGGTACATGGAGAAGCACCCCGAGCTGATGAGCGGGGCGCCGTACTGATCCTGGACGCGCTTGTAGAAGAAGAAGGCGAAGAGGTACTCGATGTAGCGGCCGCGCTCCCAGATCGTGTTCACGTGGCGCGGAAGCACGGTGCCGGACGCGGCGGCCACGCGGGGGTCGTCGAACGCGCGCGCCAACCGCTCGATGGCGTCGGGCGCGAGCGCCGTGTCGGCGTCGATCGCGACCGTGAATCCGGTGCGGACCCGGGTCAGCGCGAAGGACTGGGCTCCCGCCTTGGACCCCGTGTTTCGCGGCGGACGGACCACGGTGACGCCCAGGGCGCGGGCCACGTCGCCGGTGCCGTCGGTCGAGCAGTCGTCGACCACGATGATCTCGGCCGGCACCATGGTCTGCGCGCGGAGACTTCGAATCGTGTCGGCGATGGACGCGGACTCGTTGTAGGCGGGGACGATCACGGTCACCGGCGCCGGGGGGGTGGGGTGGCGCCGCCCGACGGGACCGGCCGAGGCCCTCGCCGGACGCGCGCGTGCCAACCCCTGCCCTACATCGGCGCTCGTGATCGTCATGCGGGGTCACTCCGGCGATGGGGTGGACGGGAAGGCTCGCTGCACATGGAGGCACGCCGCGTGCCAACCGCGGTTGGACTTCGTTCGTGGGATCAGGGCCGCGCGTGGTGGCCCGACGGAGGTCGCGAGGGCAATCTGCAATCCCAGCTTGATCCGACGCTTGCGTTACCGTACCCGGCCGCGGAGCGGGCCCTCGCGATGGATGCGCCGCCGCCCCGACGCCCGCGGGGTGGGGACCGTGAAGATGTCCCTGCGCGTACACATGATTCGCCGCGGTGCTCCGACCGGTCCACTCCCCGGGCCTCGGGGGGCTCGGCGAATCGCGGATCCATCCGCCGGCTCGTCGCGCCGATGCGGCGCGTGAACCCATACATCCGGGCCGGCGAAGGGAGTGGTCGTGGGGTCCGCTACTCGCCCGCCAGCTCCTCCGGCAGCGGCCGCTCGCGCGCGAGGGTGGCGGCCTCGGTCGCGCCGATGACCTCGTTCTCGAGCACGATCCCGCGCAGCAGGGCGAGTGGCACCATCTCGAAGGGGACGTTGCGCGGTCGCACCCCGGGCGCGGGGGTCTCCCACACCTCCCCGGGCGGCCCCTCCACGATCTTCAACGCACCGCTCACCGCGGGCAGGAACTTGCGCCGCCCGGCGAGCGCGTAGAGCGGCACCGAGTGCTCGCGCGCCGCGAGCGCCACGGCGTAGGAGCCGACGGCGTTGAGCACCCCCAGCTCGGTCACCGCGTCCGCGCCGATCCACACCTGCTGCGCCTGCGAGAGCACCAGCGGCAGGGCGGCGTCCACCACCAGCCACACCGGAATGTCGGCCGCCGCGAGCGCCGCCGCGAGCGCGCGCCCGTGCATCCCGGGCCGCCCCTCGGCCACGAGCGCCCGCGGGCCGCGGCCGGCGGCGTGCGCGGCGAGCAGCGCGTCGCGCACCGTGGTGCTGCTCGACAGCGTTCCGATCCATGACTCGCTCTGGTCGAGCAGGGCCACGGCCTGGCGCGCGACGGCGGCCCGCGAGGCCGCGAGGTCCTCGCGCTCGGCGGCGCAGGAGAGGGCGAGGTGAGCGCGCAGGTCGGCGGGGGCGTCGCCGCGCCTGAGCCCGGTGTCGGCCACCTCGAGCGCGCGCGCCGCCAACTGGTGGACGAGGGCCATGCTCGGCTGCGCGGCCTGCGCGGCGCGCAGCCACGCCTTGAGCCGCGCGCGCAATTCGGGCGGCGCGCTCGAGGTGTCGGTCGCCGCCCAGCGCTCGAGCTCGACCAGGAACGCACGGGCGACATCGCTCGCGCCCGAATGACGGTCGTCGCCGAACCCGCTCATCGGCCGCGACCTATTTGCCCAGCAGGTTCTTGAGCCAGAGCAGGGTGGTCTGGCGCCCGAGTTCGCCGAACGCCTCGGTGAGGGGGATCTCCTTGGGGCAGACCTGGACGCAGTTCTGCGCGTTGCCGCAATCGGCGAGGCCGCCGCGGCCCATGATGGTCTGCAGCCGCTCCGCCGCGTTCATCCGCCCGGTGGGATGCGCGTTGAAGAGCCGCACCTGGGCGAGCGGCGCCGGGCCGATGAACTCCGAGCGCTCGTTGTACTGCGGGCAGACCTCCATGCAGCAGCCGCAGGTCATGCAGCGCGAGAACGCGTAGGCGGTCGCGCGCTCGCTCTCGGCGATGCGCGGGCCGGGGCCGAGGTCGTAGGTGCCATCGATGGGGATCCATCCCTTGACCTGGATCAGCGCCTCCAGCATCGGCGAACGGTCCACGATCAGGTCGCGCACCACCTGGAACTTGGTCAGCGGCTCGAGGGTCACGGTCCCCGGCGGCAGCCGGTCGATGAGGGTGGCGCAGGACTGGCGCGGCGCGCCGTTCACGCGCATCGTGCAGGAGCCGCAGACCTCCTCGAGGCACGAGGCCTCCCAGGCCGGGGGCGTGGTCGTCGTCCCCTGCTTGGTCACCGGGCGCTTGCGGATCTCCATCAGGCAGGAGATCACGTTCATATTGGGCCGGTAGGGCAGGGAGAACTCCTCCCACCGCGGCGGGGCCGAGGGGGCGTCCTGGCGCCTGATCTTGAGCTCGATGGTGGCCCGGGGCATGGGAGGACTCCTCAGTCGTACTTCCGCTCGACCGGCTTCGCCAGCGAGATGTCCACCGGATCGTAGCGAAACGTCGGCCCGTCGGGGCCGGCGATCGCGACCGTGGTCTTGAGCCACTGGGCGTCGTCGCGCCGGGGGAACTCGGGCTTGTAGTGCGCGCCGCGGCTCTCGTCGCGGCGCAGCGCGCCGAGGGTGACCACCCGCGCCAATACCAGCATGCTCTCGAGCTGGTTCATGAACGACAGCGGCGCGTTGGCCCACGTGCCCCGGTCGAGCACGCTCGCGCGCTCGAGCCGTTCGGCGAGCTCCTGGATCTTGGCGTCGGTGGCCGCCAGCTTGGCGTTCTCCCGCACGATGGTGACGTTGTCGAGCATCCACTGGCCCAACTCCTCGTGCAGCGCGTAGGGGTTTTCCGGGCCGTCGCGGCGGGCGAGCCGGGCGAAGTGGTCGGTCCAACGCTGCTCCGCCGACTCGAACGGGCCGGCGGGCATCTCCGCCGCCAGCGCCTTCCGCTGGCCCGCCCAGGCGACCGCCGCCGGCCCCCCGATCTGGCCGGCGTAGATGCAGGAGAGGAGCGAGTTGGCGCCGAGTCGATTGGCCCCGTGGTACTGGTAGTCGCACTCGCCGATCGCATAGAGGCCGGGCACGTTCGTCATCTGGTTCTTGGCGCTCGCCAGGTCGACGAAACCGTCCGCGGTGCGTTCGTAGTCCACCCACAGGCCGCCCATCGAGTAGTGCACGGCGGGGAGGATCTTCATCGGCACCACGCGCGGGTCGTCGCCGACGAATTTCTCGTAGATCTCCATGATCCCGCCGAGCTTGCGATCGAGCATCTCGCGCGGCAGGTGGCTGAGGTCGAGGTAGACCATCATCTGGCCGTCGAGACCCAACCCCAAGTCCACGCAGACGTGGTGAATCTCGCGGCTCGCCACGTCGCGCGGCACGAGGTTGCCGTAGTGCGGGTATTTTTCCTCGAGGAAGTACCAGCGCTCCGACTCGGGAATGTGGGCCGGCGCCCGGGAGTCACCCTTCGTCTTCGGCACCCACACGCGGCCGCCCTCGCCGCGCGCCGACTCGCTCATGAGCCGCAGCTTGTCCTGGCCCGGAATGGCGGTGGGGTGGACCTGGATGAACTCGCCGTTCGCGTACCACACGCCTTCGCGGTAGGCGGCGGCGGCGGCGGAGCCGGAGTTGATGATCGAGTTGGTCGAGCGGCCGTAGATCAACCCCGGGCCGCCGGTGGCCAGCATCACCGCGTCGGCGCGGTACGCGCGCGGCTTCATCGAGCGCAGGTCGAGCGCCACCAGCCCCGCGCAGCGCCCGCCGTCCTCGCGCACCAGCCCGAGGAACTCGTGTCCCTCGTGCTTGGTGACGAGCCCCGCGGCCTCGTGCCGCCGCACCTGCTCGTCGAGCGCGTAGAGCATCTGCTGGCCGGTGGTGGCTCCGGCGAACGCGGTGCGGTTGTAGAGCGTGCCGCCGAAGCGCCGGAAGTCGAGGAAGCCCTCGGCGGTGCGGTTGAACATCACGCCCATGCGGTCGAGCAGGTAGATGATGCCCGGCGCCGCGTAGCACATGCCCCGCGCGAGCGGCTGGTGGGCGAGGAAATCCCCGCCTCGCACGGTGTCCATGAAGTGGATCTCCGGCGAGTCGTTTTCGCCCTTGACGTTCACCGCGCCGTTGATGCCGCCCTGGGCGCACACCGAGTGGGATCGCTTGACCGGAACGATCGAGAACAGGTCCACCGGCACGCCGGACTCCGCGATGCGGATGGTGGCCATCAGCCCGGCGAGCCCCCCGCCGACGACCGCGATGCGCGGGCCCGCCATCAGGGCCGGCTCCCCGCGACCGCGGCGGTCGTCTCGGGGGCGCGCTCGAACAGCCGCAGCGGCCGGCCGACGAACGAGAGCAGCGAGTTGATCCCGACCAGCGACAGGACCAGGAACACCGCGAGGCCGAGCCGCGCCGCCCGCCGCTGCGCCGTGGCCCCGGTGGCGATGCCCCAGTGGATCGCGAAGCCGAACAGACCGTTGCCGAAGTGGTAGGAGGCCGCGAGCACCCCCAGCACGTAGAAGGCGAAGACCGCGGGATGTTGCAGCTGGTTCGCCATCAGTCCGAAGAGGTCGGTGTCGCCGCGCAACACCTCGGCCGAAAGGCGCGTGCTCCACACGTGATAGATGATGTACGCGACGAGCACCAGGCCGCTCACCCGCTGGAGCAGGTACATCCAGTTGCGCGCGTAGCCGTGGCGGCCGGCGTTGGCCTGTCCGGTGGTGGCGATGACGATGCCGAGCACCATGTGGAATAGGATCGGCACGCCGATACCGAAGATCTCCAGCAGCTGGACGTAGGGGAGGCTCGCGAGATCCTCGGAGGCGCGGTTGTACGCGGCCGCTCCGTGCACCGCCAGCGAGTTGGTGAAGAAGTGCTCGAGCAGGAACAGGCCGATCGGCACCACGCCCGTAAGCGAGTGCAGGCGCTTGAGAGTGTAGTAGGTGCGATCGGAAATCGTCATGGGGGGACTCCCATCGGCGGGCCCACGAGAATCGACGCGGCACTATATCAGATGCCACCCGACCGCGCCGGGCCCGGCGGTCAGGCCTTGCGCCCCGCCTCGGCGGGCTGCGCGGCGCAGGGGACGGCCGCGGCGTGCTCGCGCTCCAGCCACTCGAGGAACCAGGCGACGTCCGCGCAGGTCGGCACCCCGTACTCGGCATGCGATGAGGCGCGGCCGACCGCCACGGACACCCCGCCCTGCTGTCGCACCCGGGCGTGGACCGGCTCGTCGTTGGAGTCGTCGCCGAAATAGAACGTCAGGGCTTCCTGGGGCAGCCCGGCGAGCCAACGCTCGAGCGCCGAGGACTTGTCCCATGGCGGCGCCGGCATCACCTCGAAGACGCGCTTGCCGTGCACCAGCCGCGCGCGGCGGGGATGAGCGTGCACCCGGCGCCGGACGCCGGCGCCGAAGGCGGGCTGGGCGGAGCGCTCCACGGCGCGGTAGTGGAGCGAGTACGAGAAGCGCTTGTCCTCGAGCCAGGCTCCGGGAAAACGGTCGCACCACCGTTCCAGCTCCTCGCGCAGCTCGGCGGGAACTTCGGCTCCCGGCGGCAGGTGTACCGCGTGCCCCCCCGAGGGGTCGCGGGTCTCGAAGCCCGCGGTGCCGGCGTAGAAGACGCCGCGCAGGCCCACGCGCTCCTCGAGGTCCTCCAAACGCCGGCCGGAGAGGATGGCCAGGCTGACGCCGCTCCGCGCCACCAGCCGCTCGAGCAGGTCCCGCGACCGCGGCGCGAGCCGGGCTCCGTCGGGCTCGGGCACGATGGGGGTGAGCGTGCCGTCGAAGTCGGAGGCGATCCCGAGGTGGCCGGCGCACCGCAGGCGCCCGGCGAGGTCGCCGAGATGGAGCCACAGAGGCTTGAGGCGCGGCATGCGACACCCGCGCGGTCGGGTGGGTGGACGCGGATCGCGGGGCGGTCGGCAAACCGTTCCGCGGTCCGGGGCGGGCGCGACCGCTGACGCTTGCACCCGGAAGACACCATCACGCATGCGCGGAACTTCGTCAAACGCCGCGGCGCGACGCCGCGCGATCGGGTTTCCGCATGGGGCGTTGGCAGGGTCACGCGGCTGTGATAAGTTCTCCGCTGCCAATTCGTTTCGCCGCCTGTCCGGCCTCCGCGGCGACGCCGGCTGCGGCCGCGTTGCAGGCATCGGTTGTCCGGCGCTTCGGTGCCGGACCGCGCGTTTCACGCCCCCCAGGAGATCATGCATGAGTTCGGCGCTCGCTGAACGCATCCAGCACCAGCTCCTGCCGCGCGTCTCCAAGCCCAATCGTTACCTCGGCAACGCGTTGCACGTGCCGCGCAAGCCGCTCGCGGCCGCCGAGGTCAAGGTGCTGCTGGCGTTCCCCGACGCCTACGAAATCGGCCTCTCGAACATCGGGATGCGCATCATCCACCACGTCCTCAACCGCCGCCCGGACGCGGCGGCGGAGCTGACCTTCGCGCCGTGGCCGGACGCCGAGGCCGAGATGCGGCGCCTGGAGATCCCGCTGTTCTCGCTGGATTCGCACAGCCCCGCCGGGGCGTTCGACATTCTCGGGTTCTCGCTGCAGTACGAGCTCCAATACACCAACGTGCTCAACATGCTGGATCTCGCGGGACTGCCGCTGCGCACGGTGGAGCGTGACGAGCGCCACGCGCTGGTGATCGCGGGCGGGGCCCAGGCGTTCAGTCCCGAGCCGATGGCCGAATTCATCGACGCCTTCGTCATCGGGGATGGCGAAGACGTCATCCACGCCGTCGTGGACCGCGTGCGCGACGGCCGCCGCGCGGGCTGGACGCGCGCGCGGCTGTTGCGCGAGCTGGCCCACGTCCGCGGCGTCTACGTGCCCTGGGGCTACGTCTCCCAGGCGTCGCCCGAGGGCTGGCTGGTGCCCGTGGCGCGCCCGGGGTTCCCCGCGCGGGTCCGCTCGGCATGGGTCCAGACGCTCGAGAGCGCGAACTACCCCGCCGCGCCGCTCCTGCCGGTGGGCGAGATCACGCACGACCGGCTCTCGGTGGAGATCATGCGCGGCTGCACCCGCGGCTGCCGCTTCTGCCAGGCGGGGATGATCAACCGTCCGGTGCGCGAGAAGCCGGCGCAGCAGGTAGTCGAGGAGGTGCTGCGCGGGCTCCAGGCCACCGGCCTGGAGGAGGTCTCGCTCATCTCGCTCTCGAGCACCGACCACACGCAAATCGTGGAGCAGGTGGGGGCGCTGGCCGACGAGCTGTGCCCGACCCGGGTGCAGCTGTCGCTGCCCTCGACCCGGCCGGACAACGTGCCGGTCGAGGTCGCGCGCCGCATCGCGGCGCAGAAGAAGGGCTCGATCACGCTCGCCCCGGAGGCGGGAAGCCAGCGCATGCGCGACGTCATCAACAAGAATCACACCGAGGACGAGCTGCTGCACTCGGTGGCGACCGCGGCGCGCGAGGGCTACACCAGCGCCAAGCTCTACTTCATGTGCGGGCTGCCGGGCGAGACCGACGACGACCTGCGCGCGATCCTCGACTTGGCGCAACGCTCGCTGCAGCGCGCGCGCGCCGAGGGCAATCGCGGCTTCCGCATCACCGCGAGCGTCTCGCCGCACGTGCCCAAGCCGCACACGCCGTTCGCCTGGGCCGAGCAGGTGAACACCGCCGAGCTCAACCGCCGGCTGGGCGTGCTGCGCGATGCGGCGCGGGGCAAGCCGGTCGCCCTCAAGTACCGCGACGCCGAGACCTCGCTGCTCGAGGGCATCTTCACCCGCGGGGACCGCCGTCTCGGGCAGGCGGTGGAGCTGGCGTTCCGGCGCGGCTGCCGGTACGACGCCTGGAGCGAGCACCTGCGGTTCGGCACCTGGATGGAGGTCTTCCGCGATCTGGGCATGGACGCGGAGCGCCCGTTGGAGGAGCGCTCGACCGAGATCGACCAGCCGTGGGATATCGTCCAGTCCCCGGTGACGCGCAAGTTCCTGGTCCGCGAGAAGCTCCGTGCCGATCGCGCGGCGATCACGGACGACTGCCGTCTCGAGGACATCTGCTTCTCGTGCGGCGTCAACGACTGCCCGCAGCGGCCGTGGGTCAAGCAGCCCCACGCGCCGCTCGATCTCGCGCGGGCACGCGCGGCGACTCCGGAGCCGGCCTTCGGCCGCGCCCGCCGGCGACCGGCGGTCGCGCGCGGGGACGCCGGGCGGGGGATCGACACCAGCACCCGTTTCCGCATCGTGTTCGAGAAGGGGAGCGAGATGCGCTTCACGTCGCACCTCGATCTCATGCGCACCTGGGAGCGGTCGCTGCGCCGCTCCGGATTGCCGCTCGGTTTCACCCAGGGGCATCACCCGCACTTGAAGATGTCGTTCGGGCCCCCGCTGCCGCTGGGATTTCGCTCACGGGCCGAGGTCTTCGACCTCGAGTTTTCACGGCCGCCCGCGGTGGACCTCGACGAGAGGCTCAACGCGGTGCTGCCGGACGGCCTCCGGGTCGTGGCCTTCCGGCCCATCCTGTTCAAAACGCCTTCGCTCATGAGCCAGCTGGAAGGCGCCTCGTACCGGGTGCGGTTTCCCCGGTCGTTCCTGGAGCAGGCCGGCCTCGGGCCGGACGACCTGCGCGGGACGCTCGAGGCGCGGATCCCCAGCCTGCTCGCCCGGGAGCACGTGATCGTGCGCCGGCAGAACGAGGCTCAAACCCGCGAATTCGATGCTCGACCCTCCATCGTCTCCCTCGAAGCTTGCGACGAGAATCGCTCGCCCGTGATGGACGCGCACATCCACTTCACCGCGCGCGCCCAGGTGCGTCCGGACGAACTGGTGGCGCTCCTGTTCCCCCCGGCGGACTCCCGCTCGACCGACGTCGAGCGGGTGGTGCTGTGGGCGGAACGTGACGGACGCCGCCTCGATCCGCTGGCGTTGCTGGGGGTGCGCTCGTAGGGGAGCATCGTCCCGCGGGAATCCGGGGATTCCTGCGTGATACGGAAAATCATCATCAACGCGGATGCGTACGAAACCCGCGTCGCCATCCTCGAGGACGACGAGCTCGCCGAGCTCTTCGTCGAACGAGCCGAGCAACGCCGCCACGTCGGCGACATCTACAAGGGCCGCGTGAACGCGGTCCTTCCCGGCATGCAGGCCGCCTTCGTCGACCTCGGGCTGCCGAAGACCGGTTTCCTCCACGCCTCCGACCTCGCGGAGTCCCTGAGCGAGATCGAGGACATCTCCGACCTCGAAGAAAACGGCGACCGCCGCCGCCGCCGGGCCGCCGCCCCCAAGATCGAGGACCACCTCAAGAAGGGCCAGGAGATCCTGGTCCAGATCACCAAGGAGTCGATCGGCACCAAGGGGCCGCGGGTGACCCAGCAGGTCAGCCTTCCCGGGCGCTTCTGCGTGCTGATGCCGGGGGTGGAGCACGTCGGGGTCTCGCGTCGCATCGAGGACCGGGCCGAGCGCCAGCGCATCAAGGCGATCATCTCCGACCTCAAGCCCAAGAACGTCGGGCTCATCGCCCGCACCGCCGGTGAGGGCAAGAGCGATCCCGACTTCGCCGCGGACGTCAAGCACCTGGTCAAGCTGTGGCACAAGCTCGAACGCAAGTCGGGCACGGTGCGCGCCCCGGCGCTGGTGCATCGCGAGCTGGAGATGACCGCCAGCCTGATCCGTGACCTGTTCACCGACGACGTCGAGGAGGTGATCATCGACGACAAGGATTCGTTCGCGGAGATCCAGGCCTACCTCAAGGCGGTGTCCCCCGAATTGCGCGGCCGGGTCAAGCTCTACACGGAGCGCGAGCCGATCTTCGACGCCTTCGCCATCGAGCCGCAGATCGAGAAGACCTTCGAACGCAAGGTGTGGCTCAAGAAGGGCGGCTACATCTGCATCGACCACGCCGAGGCGCTGGTGGCGGTCGACGTGAACACCGGGCGCTTCACGGGCAAGAAGAACCAGGAGGAGACGATCTTCCGCACCAACATGGAGGCGGCCAAGGAGATTCCTCGGCAGCTTCGACTGCGGGACATCGGCGGCATCATCGTCATCGACTTCATCGACATGGAGATCGAGGCGAACAAGCGGGCCGTCATCGAGGAGCTGCGCACGGAGTTGCGCCTGGACCGTGCCCGCACCAAGGCGTTCGCGGTCTCCGACCTCGGGCTCGTGGAGATGACCCGACAGCGCGAGCGCTCGAGCCTGCTCCACTACTACACCGAGGACTGCCCGACCTGCGCCGGGCTCGGCAAGGTGCCGTCGCTCGAGACCATGCTCGTGAAGCTCGAGCGCGCGATGCGGCGCGTCTCGTCTCTCACCCCCGAGAAGCGCATCACGGTACGGGTGGCCCCCGAGGTGGCGCTCTACTTCGTGGAGCAGGAAGGGCGGCGGTTCGCCGAGCTGGAGAAGCGCTTCAAGCTCTCGGTGGATCTCAAGGACGATCCCCAGCTCAAGCGCGGGGAGATGCGGGTCCTGACCAACAAGAAGACCGACATCACCAAGCAGGTGGTGGGGGCCGTGCCGGGAACCTAGTCCATCACCTTGAGAAAGCTCAGCGGCCGCTGCAGCCGCTCGAAGCCGGCGCGCGACGGCTCGTCCATCTCGGCGATGACCCGCTCCAGCCCGCGCATCGCGTTGAGGTCGACGATCACCCCGACGTTGGGCGGAGGTCCCGGCACCAGCAGCACGATCCGCAACCGCGTCCGGACGTAGTTCCATGCCTCGGCGGAGGCCCGGGTCGGGGGGTAGCCCCGCAGCACGATGATGGCGTCCGCCTCCTCGGGCAGGCGATTGAGCACCTCGAGCGGGGCGTACTCGGACGGCCACGCCGGCAGCGCCAGCACCACGTGCTGGAGCGCCGGGACCTGCTGGAGGTCGTGCATCTCGCCCTCGCTCGGCATCCGGCTGAAGGACACCGTGGTCCCGATGCGCAGGTCGGTGCGGTCGAGAATCAGGGGCGTGCCGATCCCGGCGGGGTGGTCGGCGAACGGGCTCCCGAGCGGCGAAGATCGCGCCGCCGGGGGGACGGCCGCGCCCGGAGAGCCCGCGCCGCCGGCGGCGGCGCACCCGGTGAGCGCGGCGAGGACCAGGAGCGTGATCGGGTTCCGGGGGTTCATGGAGGTCCTCCGCAGGGGTTGCTCGCGCGCCGCGAAGGGGCGCGGCTCCCCCCTTTATACACCGCCCCCCGCGTAAACCGCCCCCCGTGGGATGCCCGCGCTTTGACACTTCGCGCGGGCGCGTGCTATAAAGCTACGTTCTTCCTGACCCGCCCCGGGTGTTCCGTGCCCTGCCGGGGCGTCGGGCCGCGCCGGCGGCCGGTCGCAAGCCGGTCCTGTGCGGAGGCTTCGAACTCATGTACGCCATCGTCAACATCAACGGCATCCAGACCCAGGTCACGCTTGACGCCGTGCTGGAGGTCCCTCGCCTCAAGGGGGAACCCGGCCAGTCGCTCACCTTCGATCAGGTGCTGCTGGTCTCGAAGGGCGACACCGTCGCGATCGGCCAGCCCTACGTGAAGGGTGCATCGCTCACCGCCGAGGTGGTGGACCACCTGCGCGGGCCGAAGCTCAGGATCTTCAAGTTCAAGCGGCGCCGGGAATACCGCCGGCGGCGGGGCCACCGCGACGAACGCACCCGCCTGCGCGTCACCGCGATCCAGGTCTAGGGAGCAACCATGGCTCACAAAAAAGGCCAGTCGTCATCCAGGAACAATCGCGAGTCGAACGCGCAGCGCCTGGGCGTGAAGCGGTTCGGAGGCCAGCGGGTGCGCGCCGGCAGCATTCTGGTGAGGCAGCGCGGCACACGGATCTTCCCCGGGCAGAACGTCGGCATCGGCAAGGACGACACGCTGTTCGCACTCGCCGACGGTCTGGTCCGGTACACTCGGTACCACGGCACGCGGCGGAAGGTGCACATCGTGCCCCAGACCGCCGCAGCCTAGGTTCAGTCGGAGAAGCCCGAGCGCATGGCGCGAGGGAGCGACGAGCGAGACGTATCCGCAGGATACGTCGCAGCGAGGAGCGACCGAGCAGCGCCGCGAACGGGGTTCTCCGGCAGATCCTAGCCGCCGTCGCGGGGCATCGCGCCACGCCGCCTCAGGCCGTTCCGGCCCGCGGGCGGGGTGGCGTTTCGGTTTTGTAGCGGACCACCATCGAGAGGGGAGGAGGGATCCCGTGAAACACAAGGTAGCGGTGATCGGCGCGGGGAACGTCGGAGCCAGCGTGGCGCTGTACGTCGCCGAGCGCGGGCTGGCCGACGTCACGCTCATCGATATCGTCGAGGGCATGCCGCAGGGCAAGGCGCTCGACATGGTGCAGGCCGCGCCCCTGTGGCACCGGGGAGCGCGGTTGGAGGGTGCCAACAACCTCGCCGCGGTCAAGGGCGCGGACGTCGTGGTGATGACCGCGGGGTTCCCGCGCAAGCCGGGAATGTCGCGAACGGACCTGCTCAAGGCCAACGCCGACATCGTGCGGCCGGCGGCCGAGGCGGTGAAGCAGCATGCCCCCGCCGCGTACGTCGTGGTGGTGACCAACCCGCTCGACGTCATGGCCCACTTGTTCTGGAAGACGACCGGCTTCCCGAAGCATCGCGTCATGGGCATGGCCGGCATCCTCGACTCGACCCGCTTCCGGGCATTCATCGCCATGGAGCTGGGAATCTCCGGGTCCGACGTTCAGGCGATGGTGCTGGGCGGTCACGGCGACTCGATGGTGCCGCTGCCGCGCTACACCACCGTCGCGGGCGTTCCCATCACCGAGCTGATCCCGGCGAACCGGATCGCCGAGATCGCCCAGCGGACACGTGACGGCGGGGCCGAGATCGTCAAGCTGCTCAAGACCGGATCGGCCTACTACGCGCCGGCGATGTCGTCGGTCGAGATGGTCGAAGCGATCCTCAGCGACCAGAAGCGCCTTTTCCCGTGCTCGGTGCTGCTCCAGGGCGAGTACGGGATGAAGGACCTGTTCGTCGGGGTGCCGGTGATCCTGGGGGCCAAGGGGGTGGAGAAGATCATCGAACTCAAGCTGAGCCCCGAGGAGCTGAAGGCGCTCCAGACCTCGGGCCGGCAGGTCGCGGACTCCATCGCCGAGCTCGGCGTCGGAGTGTGAGGCGATGCGCGGGCGCGCCGTGCTGGGCGTCATCCCCGCCCGGTACGGCGCGTCGCGCTTTCCCGGCAAGCCGCTCGCCCCGCTGTGGGGCAAGCCCATGCTCCAGCACGTCTGGGAGCGCGCGCGCGCGGTGCCGGGCCTGGAGGCCCTGGTCATCGCGACCGACGACGAGCGCATTGCCGCGGCCGCCCGCGGCTTCGGCGCCGAGGTCGAGATGACCTCCCCCGAGTGCGCGAGCGGCACCGATCGCATCGCCGAGGTGGCGCGCCGGCGGGCCGACGCCGTGCTCGTGCTCAACCTCCAGGGGGACGAGCCCGAACTGGACCCCGCGGCGGTCGCCGGACTCATCGCCGGAATGCTGGCCGATCCCGCCGTGCGCATGGCGACCCTGGCGCACGTGGAGCGCGATCCCGGGACGCTCGCCGCGCCCGACGTGGTCAAGGTCGTGGTGGACGCCGCGGGCTTCGCCGACTACTTTAGCCGTCGGTACCCGGTTCCCGGGGCCGCCGGCCGCGCGGCGCTTCGGCACATCGGGGTGTACGGGTTCCGTCGCGACTTCCTGCTCGAGTTCGCCGGCTGGCCGCCGGGGGAGGAGGAGCGGCGCGAGCGGCTGGAGCAGCTGCGCGCCCTGGAGCGTGGGGTCCGGATCCGGGTGTACGACGCGCCGCGCGCCTTTGCCGGAGTGGACACTCCGGAACAACTCGCGGCACTGGAGCAGCGGGGACCCCGCGCGTAGGGGCGTTTGACGCCGGTCCCGCCGACGCGGGCGAGCCGCCGGCCCCACAAGGGAGGGGGACGCAACCATGGGCAAGATCGTCGTGGTCACCGGCGGGGTGGTCTCCTCGCTGGGCAAGGGGATCGCCGCCGCCTCGCTCGGTCTCCTGCTCAAGGCCCGCGGATTGCGCGTGACGCTGCAGAAGCTCGATCCCTATCTCAACGTCGACCCGGGCACCATGAGTCCCTTCCAGCACGGCGAGGTTTTCGTCACCGACGACGGCGCCGAGACCGACCTCGACCTCGGCCATTACGAGCGCTTCACCGGCATCTCGCTCACCCGCAACCACAACGTGACCGCCGGCCAGATCTACGACACGATCCTCTCCAAGGAACGCCGCGGCGACTACCTCGGGCGCACCGTGCAGGTCATTCCCCACGTCACCGACGAGATCAAGCGCCGCATCCTGGGACTGAGCCTGACCTCGCAGGCAGACGTGCACATCGTCGAGATCGGCGGCACCGTGGGCGACATCGAGTCGCTGCCGTTCCTCGAGGCCTGCCGGCAGCTGCGGCTCGAGCACCGGCGCGACGTCCTGTTCGTGCACGTGACGCTGGTACCCTTCATCCGCGCGGCGGGGGAGGTCAAGACCAAACCGACCCAGCACAGCGTGAAGGAGCTGCGCGAAATCGGCATCCAGCCCGACATCCTGCTGTGCCGCAGCGAGCAGCCGCTGACCGGTGAAGTGCGCGAGAAGATCGCGCTGTTCTGCAATCTGCCGACGGAGGCGGTGATCGAGGCCACCGACGTGCACTCGATCTACGAGGTGCCCCAGGTGTTCCACCATGGCGGGCTGGACTCCCTGGTGGTGCGCGAGCTGGGGCTCGAGGCCGGCGAGCCCGATCTGCGGGCGTGGAACGACTTCGTCGCCCGGGTCGAGCATCCCGAGCACTCCTGCGTCGTGGGGGTGGTGGGCAAGTACACCCACGTGCGGGACGCCTACAAGAGCATCATCGAGGCGTTCACGCATGCCGGTGCCGCCAACCGGGCGCGCGTGAAGCTGCGGTGGGTCGAGAGCGAGACGGTGGACGCGAGGAACGCCGCCCACCTGCTCGGCGACCTCGACGGGGTGCTGGTCCCGGGCGGATTCGGGGAGCGCGGGATCGAGGGCAAGATCGCGGCGGTCCAGTATGCGCGAGAGCGCGGCATTCCCTACTTCGGCCTGTGCCTCGGTATGCAGGTGGCGACCATCGAGTTCGCGCGCCACGTCGTCGGCTGGCAGGAAGCCAATTCCAGCGAGTTCGAACCGCAGGCGCCGCAGAAGGTCATCGATCTCATGAACGAGCAGACCGACGTGACCGAAAAGGGCGGCACCATGCGCCTCGGCTCCTACAAGTGCCAGCTCAAGGAGGGCAGCCTCGCCCGCCGCGCCTACGGGAAGGCCGAGGTCCAGGAGCGCCACCGGCACCGCTACGAGTTCAACAATCGCTACGCCGCCCAGCTGCAGTCGCGCGGGCTGGTGATCTCCGGCAAGTGCGTGGGCCGCGAGCTGGTCGAGATCATCGAGCTGCCCGATCATCCCTGGTTCCTCGCCGTGCAGTTCCATCCCGAGCTGAAGTCGCGGCCGTACGAGCCCCATCCCCTGTTCGCGGACTTCGTACGCGCGGCGCTCGAGCGCCGGCGCGCCCGTCTCGGCTCCGACGCGTACCAGCCGGGCGCCGCGCCGCAGGAGGCGGACGACCCCGAGGACCGGTCGGCGCCGCCCATCCGCCAGGCATGAAGCGCTTCTCGATCGGTGAGGCCGAAGTCGGCGGAGCGCGGCTGCTGGTGATCGCCGGCCCCTGCGTCGTCGAGGGCGCCGAGATGTGCCTGCGGGTCGCGAGCCACCTGCGGGCGGCGTGCGCCGCGCGCGGCCTGCCCTACGTGTTCAAGGCTTCCTATCGCAAGGCCAATCGCTCGAGCGTGGACTCGTTCGAGGGCATCGGACGCGACGAGGCGTTCGCGGCACTCGACCGCGTGCGGCGCGAGATCGGGGTGCCGGTGCTCACCGACGTGCACGAGCCGGCCGAGGCGGCGGCGGCCGCGGAGGTGGCGGACGCGCTGCAGATCCCGGCCTTCCTGTCGCGCCAGACCGCCCTGCTCCGCGCCGCGGCGGCGACCGGCCGCGCGGTGAACGTCAAGAAGGGCCAGTTCCTGGCGCCCGAGGACATGCGTCAGGTGGTCGAGAAGCTGCAAGCAGCGGGCGGCGAGCGCATCCTGCTCACCGAGCGGGGGACGACCTTCGGCTACCACGACCTGGTGGTGGACATGCGCGGGCTGGTGACCATGCGCGAGCTGGGCTGGCCGGTGGTGTACGACGCCACTCACAGCCTGCAGCGGCCGGGCGGCAACGAGAGCGGCGGCGACCGCCGGTTCGCCTTCCCGCTGATGCGCGCGGCGGTCGCGTGCGGGGTGGACGGCCTGTTCTTCGAGACCCACCCCGACCCGGCGAGCGCCAAGTCCGATGCCGCGACCCAGCTCCCGCTCGAACGGGCCGAGGCCTTCCTCGACGAGGCGCTGCGGGTGCGCGAAGCGGTGGTGGAGCGCGCCCATGCATGAACCGATCGCGGGCCCGGTGCGCGTCCTGTTCCTGGACGTGGACGGCACGCTCACCGACGGACTCATCGCGTTCGACCGCGAGGGCGACGCGCGCAACTTCTGGGTGCGCGACGGACTCGCGCTGGAGTGGGCGCGCGACCTCGACGTGCTCCCGGTCGTGATCTCGGGCCGCAAGTCCGAGGCAGTGGTCGCGCGCATGAAGGACCTGCGTCTCGAGCACTATCTCGGCATCCAGGACAAGGTCGGGGTGGCCGAGCAGGTGCTCGCGCGCGAGCAGGTGCGCTTCGACCAGTGCGTCATGGTCGGGGACGACCTGCCCGACGTCCCCCTGATGCGGCGGGTGGGCTGGCCGATCGCGGTCGCCGACGCGCAACCGGAGGCCAAGGCGTTCGCGCGCACCGTGACCCACGCGACGGCGGGACACGGTGCGGTGCGGGAGGTGGTGGAGATGGTGCTGCGCCACAACGGGACCTGGGAGCGGATCCTGGAGCGGTACCAGGCACGATGAGGCGGGCGCGGGAGTCCAAGCGGCCGGCGTCGCAGGTGCGCCCCGGTGCCCGCGCCGGATCGGGCGGAGGCGCCCGCGCGCGCGCGCGGACCCGAGCCGCGGCGGGGGCCACGGCGCGCGCTCCGGCGGCCCCGCGCTCGCCCGATCTGCTCGCGCTCGCGCGCGACGTGGTGCGCATCGAGGCCGCGGCGGTGGCGGCGCTCGAGCCGCGGCTCGGGAGCGAGTTCCTCGCGGCGGTCGAGCTGCTGGCGTCGTGTCGCGGCAAGGTCATCGTTTCCGGGGTGGGCAAGTCGGGCCTCATCGCCCACAAGATCGCGGCCACGCTCACCAGCACCGGGACCCCGGCGGTGTACCTGCATCCGGCCGACGCGCTGCACGGGGACGCCGGCCTGTTCACGCCGGGAGATGCCGCGCTGTTCGTCTCGAAGAGCGGTGGCAGCGAGGAACTGCTGAGCCTGCTGCCCTACCTCGCCCGCCACGGGATCCCGCTGGTGAGCGTGATCGCCTCGCCGCAATCCGCCCTGGCCCGCAAGTCGAAGGTCACGCTCGTCACCGGACCGCTGCGCGAGGCCTGTCCGATGGACCTCACGCCGACCACCAGCATCACCCTCGCCCAGGTGATGGGAGACTGCCTGGCGGTGGCGCTGCTCGAGCGCCGTGGCTTCCGCGCCGAGGACTTCCGCTTCCTCCATCCGGGTGGGGTCATCGGCCGCGCGGCATCGCGCAGGGTCGAGGAGTTGATGCACGACGGCGACGACCTGCCGCGGGTCGGGCTCGAGGCCCGCCTGCGCGACGTCATGCTCGAGATCATGGCCAAGCGACTCGGGATCACCACCGTCGTCGACGGCGCGGGACGACTCGCGGGCGTGGTCAGCGACGGCGACTTCAAGCGCATCCTCACCCGGCACCCGCAGCCGTGGGAGC
>Ga0154739_1081_pt2 | contig 20086 bp, 15 predicted proteins | sample Rifle2008BG16ft_FD_105747 | JGI IMG/M metagenome (GOLD analysis project Ga0154739, IMG submission 105747) | Candidatus Eisenbacteria bacterium RBG_16_71_46 | reverse complement strand
CTGGGCGTAGAGCGCGGGCATCGCGCGCAACGCGGCCGGGTAGTGGAGCGCCTGTTCCCCGGCGACGCCGCGCAGCAACGGCGCCATGAACCACGACACCAGCGGGTGGGCGAACCCCCACAGCGCCAGCACCACCAGCCCCTGCGCCGCGGCGAGCGGCGCCCAGGGCACCCACAGGCCCGGCCGGCCCAGCAGCCGCGCCGTGCGCACCAGCCCCTGCCACGCGAGCGCCACCTGCTCGAGCGGACTCACGACGGCCGCCCGGCGCGCGCGCCCGCGCGCTCGCCGCGGAGGGCCCGCACCGCGCGGTGCGCCCTGATCGCCAAGCGCTCCCCCCGGCTCAATAGACCCCCCGCGCGGAGAACAGCACCCGTGCGGTGCGCAGCAGCACCCGCAGGTCCATCCCCGCCGAGACGCGCTCGAGGTACTCGCGGTCGAGCGCGACCTTCTCCTCCAGGGTGATCGCGTCGCGGCCGTGGATCTGGGCCCAGCCCGTCACCCCCGGCCGCAATGCGTCGGCTCCGCGCTCGCGGCGCAGCGCGATCAACGCGTCCTGGTTGTGCAGCGCCGGCCGCGGCCCAACCAGCGCCATGTCGCCGCGCAGCACGTTCCAGAGCTGCGGCAGCTCGTCGAGGCTCAGGCGACGCAGCAGCCGGCCGAGGCGCGTCACGTGTCGCGAGCCCGGCCCCATGAGGTCGGAGGCCAGCTCGGGCGTGCCCACCCGCATGGTGCGGAACTTGAGGATCACGAACTCGCGCGAGCCCTGGCCGCTGCGCCGCTGGCGGAACAGCGCCGGTCCCGGGGAATCGAGGCGCACCAGCAGGGCGATCAGGGCCAGCAGCGGCGCCAGCGCCGCCAGCAGGGTCGCCGCCGCGACCAGGTCGGCGGCGCGCTTGATCCCGCCGTACATCCCGCCCGGTGCCACCGCCACGCCGCGGCCGCGGTCGGCGAGCCGCGCCCCTTCGACCAGCCGCACCAGGGCCGCGCCCAGCGCGCGGCGCGAGTGATGGCGCTCGACGAAGGCCGGCCCCGCCACGCTCAGTGCCGCGCGCGCCGCGGGATCGTCCGCCAGCCGCGCCAGCGCCTGCGCGAGCGCGGCGCCGTCCTCCGGCGCCACCACCACGCCGCCGCCCGAGTCCTCCACGACGCGCGCGGCATCGCCGCGCACCGCGGCCACCACCGGGCGGCCGCAGGCGAGGTAGTCGAAGAGCTTGACCGGAATGGTCTCGCCGCAGAAGGCATGCGCGCGCGTCGTCGCCACGCACACGTCCGCGGCGCGGATCATCTCGACCAGTCGCGCGGGCGGCAGGCTGGGCTGGAACTCCACGCGGTCCAGCCCCGCACGCCGCGCCCGTTGCTCGAGCGCGGGCTTGGCGACGCCGTCGCCCACCAGCACGAAGCGGATGTCGCGCCGCGGTCGCAACCGCTCGGCCGCCTCGATCAACGCCTCCATGCCGTGCACCAGCCCGTGGGTTCCGGCGTAGAGCACGGTGAAGGGCCGTGACGCCGCGCCGTTGCCGCACGGGAATGGCGTGAACAGCTCGGTGTCGGCGCCGTTGGGAATGGTCGCGAGCCGGCCGGGGTCGAGCCCGCGGCGCTCGAACGCGCGCCGCATGCCGGGAGTCACCGCGATGACGCGCCGGGCGCGCCCCTGCAGGAAGCTCGAGAGCGCCGCAAGCCCGCGCGCCGCGGGGCCGGCGCGCATCTCGCCCAGCGCCAGTGCGGCGCGCGGCCAGTCGTCGCGGCAGTCCAGCAACAGGGTGGCGCCGCGCAGCCGCGCGGCGAGCCAGGCGCTCACGCCGAGGAAGAGCGGCGGCACGCTGGCCAGCACCACCTCGGGGCGCGGCCCCGAGAGCGCGACCGGCAGCGCGCTCCAGGCGAAGGTGAGGTGGTTCCACAGCCGGGTGAGCGCGCTCCTGCGCGGGGTGGCGTGGAGCCACACGCGCTCGATGACGATGGCGCCGTCGCGCTCGGTGGCGCGGCGCACGCCGGCGTAGGCGGGCTGCACCACGCCGGCGGGGTGGTTGGGCAGACCGGTCAGCACCCGCACCTCGTGGCCGGCCCCGGCGAGCGCGCGGGCGAAGTGGAGCGCGCGCGCCGGAGCCGCCCCGGTCTCGGGCGGGTAGTACTGCGTCACCATCAGCACGCGCATGCGCCGGCCCCCCTGGCACCGCCCGTCAACGGGCGCCCTCGCGTCCGCTCCGACACACCGCCGCCACCGCCAGCTGGCGCCGGGCGTGCGATGGCGCCAGCCACCACCGCGCCTGCAACGGACGCAGCAGCCCGGCGTAGAGCGGCTGCGGGAGCCGCCCCAGGCCGCCCCAGTAGAGCTCGTGGTGGACCACGCGCAGGCCGTTGCGCACCATGACCTCGCGCATCTCGCGCGGGGAGAACGTGCGCTCCACCGCGTAGGCGTGGCGCCGGCCATCGGGGGCGACGTAGACCTGGCGCACGTCGCTCCGCAGAGCCGCGAGCCGCCGCAGGTGCTCGGGATGGCCGCCGTTGATGTCGCCCACCACGAGGACCCCAAGCGGCCGCAGGTGGCGGCGGACCGCGCCCAGGAAGTCGTCGAGCGGCTCGATGTGCGAGAGGGCGTTGTAGACCCACACCAAGTCCACGTCCTGAGCCCACGCCCGGGTGAGGTCGGCGCGGGCGTAGCGCACCGCCAGCGCCGCTCCGGTGCGCTCGTGGTGGAAGCGCAGGCGCCGCGCCGCGGTCTCCAGTCGGTCGGGACGAAGATCGGCGCCGACGACCTCGGCGCCCATCGTGGCATAGAGCATGGCGTAGGTGCCGAAGCCCGAGCCGGCGTCGAGCACCACGGGGCGGGTACCGGAGCGCACCCGCCCCGCGATCCAGCGCGCGGCCCACCCCGCCTCGCCGCGCCACAAGCCGCGCAGGTAGCGGCGGATCGCGCCGTCCTCGCCGGGCGCCGGCAGCGCGCGGTAGTAGTCGGCGAACGCGCTCCGCTCCGCCGGGGGCAGAGAGATCTCCAGCGCCGGTCGCTCGACCTCGATGGTCCAGCGCACGAAGCGCTCGAACGCCGCGCGCGGCTCCTCGCGCACCCCGGCGCCCGGCGGCGGGGTCGGTTTGCGCGGCAGCCGCGCGGGCTCCACCCGCGTTCCGAGCACCGTCGTCATGACGACCTCGCGCGGCCCCGCAGGGCCTGCCACAGCAGCGGCAGGTGCCGCGGGCGCACGCCGCCGAGCAGCCGCGCGGCGCGGTCGAGGCGGCCGCTGCGCAGGTACGCGCCGAGGCTCTGCAGCTCGTAGCGCAGCAGCACCGGAGCGGACTCCGCGGCGAAGCGCGCGCCGGAGTCCCCGAGCCCCGCGCTGATCCGCCGCAGCCGCGCGACGTGGGACGCGGCGCGGGCCTCGGACGCGGCGTGCGGGACCCCCGCGGGGTCGAGCGTGGCCGCGGCCAGTTCGAGACCGGGCGCGTCGGCGACCAGTACCGTGAAGACGCCGGCGTCGGTGCGCGGCTCCGACGCCACGCGCGCCTCGAAGTCTCCCGCGGCGGGATCGAGCACCGCGTCGCCGAGGCTGAAGAGGGTGAGGCTTCGGCCTTCGCGGCGGCAGCCCTGGGTGACGTGCGGATGATGACCCAGCACCAGGTCCGCGCCGCCCTCGACCAACACCTTCGCCAGCGCCAGCACGCGGGGCGGCGGATAATCCACGTACATCGAGCCCCAGTGAACGCTCACCACCAGCAGGTCGGTCTGGTCGCGCCAGCGCGCGAGGTCCTCGCGCACGAGATCGGATTCGAGCGGGGCCACGCCGGGAGCGCCCGGGCGCGCCACGCCGGCCCGGCCCGCGGCGTACGCGAGCCACAGCGTTCGGCAACCGCGGACGGTGACGCGGGCCGGCCGGCGCGCGGCGGCCAGATCGCTCCCGGCCCCGACCGTCTCCAGTTCCGCGGCGCGGCAGACCTCGAGCGTGCGCGCCAAGCCGCGCGCGCCGCAGTCCATGAGGTGGTTGTTGGCGAGCGACACCACGCGCACGCCCGCGCGCGCCAGTGCTTCGACCGCGCCGGCGTCGTGGTGGAACTCGCGCGATCTCCCCTCGGCGACCCACTCCGGCTCGCCCACCGGGAACTCGAGGTTGGCGAAGGCCACATCCGCGCTCCCGAGCGCCGGCGCCAGTGCCGCGAACGGCGCGTCCCAGCCCTGGCTCCGCGCGCGCGCGCGGGCGCGTCCGATGACGCCCACGTCGCCGATCGCGGCGAGGCGCATCCGGATCTCGCCCCGCGGCTCAAGCAGACGCATGGCGGGCCTCCGCAGCGAGGGCCCCGCGGGCCGGCCCGCGCCGCGCGCGCGCCAGCTCGGCGCGGTAGATCGCCTCGGTCTCGCGCACCATGCGCTCGGCGGTGTAGCGCTCCGCCCACCGGGCGCGCCCGGCACGGCCCAGCGCGGCCGCGCGCCCGGGGTCGGCGAGCAGCCCGGCGAGCGCCGCACCCAGCGCCGCGGTGCCGCCCGCCGGCACCAGCACCCCGCAGGCGCCGTCGCCCAGGATCTCGGCGCATCCGCCCACATCGGTGGCCACGGCCGGCCGGCCGGCCCGCAGGGCTTCGAGCAGCGTGACCGGAAGTCCCTCGCGCTCCGAGGAGAGCGCGAACACGTCTGCCGCTTCGAGCAGGTCGGGGACATCCAGTCGCGGGCCGAGAAAGCGCACGCGGTCGCCGAGGCCGAGGGCGTCGCGGCGCGCTTCGAGGTCGGCTTGGAGCGGGCCCTCGCCCGCGATGAGAAGGCACGCGTCGGGAACCAGCCGCGCGGCGACGGCGAAGGCCTCGAGCAGCAGGTGCTGGGCCTTCTGGCGGGTGAGGCTGCCGATGGTGAGCACGACGCGCGCCCCGGGCGGCAGGATCAGCTCGCCCCGCACCTGCTCACGCGGGCGGGTGTGCGGTGCAGACGAGATGCCGTTCGCCACGTTGACGAAGCGCCGCGCCACCCAAGGCGAGCGGCTGACGTGACTGTGCAGCACTGCCTGACACACGCACACCACGCGTCGCGTGAGTGTCGTGGAAACCGGCTCCAGAAGAGGATATACCCTCGAGTACCTTTTGCGATAGTGAAGGCTGTGCTCGGTCCTGACCACCACCGGGACCCGGGCCAGGACTCCGGCCAGGGCCGCGTAGAGCCCTCCGGCCGGATTGTGGCCGTTGACCACGTCCACACGCTCCTCCCGCAGCAGGGCCGCCAGGCGCGCCAGGACCGCCAGGGGCCGGGCCGGACCCCGCTGGCGTGGATCCCCCCCCAGGACCAGCACCCGGCGGGCGTAGGGGCGCGCCGCCTCGAGCGCCGGCCCCCCGCGATTCAGGGCGCAGACCACGACCTCCACCTCCGGCCCGGCGTGGCGGGCGTGCTCCACCACCAGGGATTCGGCCCCACCCTGGTGCATCGCCTCGATCACGTGCAGCACCCGCAGGGCTCCATGCGCGCCGCTCACGCCGCCACCCCATTCCCTCCGCTCAGCAGCGCGAAGAAGCGCTCGAAGTTGGCCTCGGCGTCGAAGGCCCGCATGGCCTCGGCCCGGGCCTCGGCGCCGAGACGATCGATGCCCGCCGGATCGGCCAGCAGCCTGGCGACCGCGGCGGCGAGCGCGGCCGGGTCGTCGGGGGGAACGAGGGCGCCGGTCTCTCCCGCGCGGATCGCCTCCTCGAGGCCGGCCGCGCGGGTGCCGACGCACGGCACGCCCATCGCCAGCGCCTCCACCACGACGTTGGGAATCCCGTCGCGGCGGCCGTCGCGCATCACCCGGCTCGGCGCGAGCAGCAGCCACGCCCGGCGGTAGAGCGGCAGCAGCTCGTCGTGGGTCAGCGCACCCGTGAAGCGCACGCGCTCGGCGATCCCGCGCGCGCGGGCCAGGGCCTCGAGCGCGGCGCGCGCGGGTCCCTCGCCCACCACCACGAGCCGCGCCCCCGGCCACCGCGGCGCCAGGGCCGCCAGGGCCTCGATCGCCAGATCGAAGCCCTTCGGCGGCGCCAGCCGGCCGACCGCGAGCAGGAGCGGCTCGGGATCGCGTGCCCGCCCGCCGCCGTCGAAGCGCGCGAGATCCACGCCGTGGTAGATCCACGCCACGCGCGCCCGCGGTCCCGCCAGCACCCGCAGCATGTCGGCGTTCTCGCGCACGCAGGTCGCGACGAAGTCCGCCGCGCGCACCTTGGGCGCGAGGAAGGCCTGGGTGCGGAACAGGTCGGCGCCGGCATGAGCGGCCATGCTGAAGCGCGCGCCGCTGAGCCGCGCGGCCAGGTAGGCGACGCTGCCGGGAAAGTGGGCCCACGCCGCGTGCACGCGCTCGATGCCCTCCGCCTCCACCCGCGACGCCACCAGCGCCGCCGCCGGCAGGTAGCCGAGGTGCCCGGCGAGGGCGTAGAGCGAGCCGCGCGACGCCCACAGCATGCGCAGCGTCTCGGGCAGCAGCACTCCGGGCCGGCGCACGAGCCAGCCGAGCAGCGCGAGCCACGCGCGCGGATCGAGCGGCGAGCCCACGACGCGCGTCAGCCCGACCAGCGGCGCGTGCTCGGGCTGGTGCCGGCCGGGCGCGGGCCTGAGCGCGAAGACCGCGATCGTGACGCCGCGCGCCCGCAGGCGATGCACCTCGTTCTCGATGAACGAGGCCAGCGTCGGGAAGGTGGTGGTGACGTAGGCCACCGATCTCATCGCCGGCCTCCCGCGACCGCGGCGGCGTAGAACGCCTCGTGTCCTCGCACCATCGCCTCCACGCCCAGCCGCTCGTGCACCGCGCGCCGCGCCGCCTCGCCGCGGCGGCGCGCCTCCGCCGGGTGTTCGAGCGCGTCGGCCAGGGCCGCGGCCAGTGCGGCGGGCGACGCCGGCGGCACCAGCCAACCGGTTTCGCCGTCGCGCAGCACCTCGCCGGTGCCGCCTACCGCCGTCGCCACCGCCGGGCGTCCCGCGGCCATCGCCTCGAGCAGCGCGTTCGGCATGCCCTCCTCGCGCGACGACAGCACGAACACGTCGAGCACCGGCAGCAGGCGCTCGACGTCCGCGCGCTCGCCCAGGAACCGCACCTGTTCCGCGAGCCCCAGCGCGCCCGCCCGCGCCTCGAGCGCCGCGCGCTCCGGGCCGTCGCCGATCAGCGCGGCGTGGAACGGCACGCCGCGGCGCCGCAGCAGCGCGAGTGCTTCGAGCAGCGTCCCGTAGTCCTTGCGCGGCGCGAGGCAGCCGACGCTGCCCACCAGTGCGCCGCCGTTCCCGCCTAGATCGGCGCGGTCTCCCGCCGCGCCGCCGAAGCGGGCGGCGTCCACCCCGTTCGGGATCACCGTGATGCGCCGGCGCGGCACCCCCATCGCCTCCACCCGCGCCGCCGCGGCCGCGCTCACCGCGGTGACGTGCGTCGCCGCGCGGTGGACCAGGCGCTGCACCCGCGCCTGGCGCCGGGTCTCGAACGCGTCCAGGTTGCGCTTCGCCACTGCCACCACCGGCACGCCGCACAGCCGCCCGGCGAGCATCGCGAGCAGGTCGGGGCCGAACAGGTAGCCGTGGATGACGTGCGGGCGAAATCGCAGCGCGTGATGCACCAGCCGCAGCAGCCCGCGCACGCCGCTGGGACCGTAGACCCGGCGCCCGATCTCGAGCGCGTGCACCGGCCAGCCCAGCGACTCGACCGCGCCGAGGAACTGTCCCTCGCGACGGAAGCAGACGATCTCGACCTCGAATCGCTCGCGGTCCAGGCGGCTCCACAGCTCGAGCAGGTGGCGTTCGGCTCCGCCGGCGACGAAATGGCCGACCACGTACATCACCCGCAGCCGCTCGACGGTGGTCACGGCGTCACCGCGACACCGCGAACGCCATCGAAGGCGCCGTCCAGCTCGGCGCGCGCGAGGCGGCGCGAGAAACGTCCGCCGGGGCCGAGGCAGGCGCCGTCCGAGAGCCCGCGCCGCGGCAGCGCCAGGCGGAACGTGCCGGGACGCACGTCGCCGGCCCGCGTGGTCACGGCGTAGGCGAGCCCGGCCGAGCCCGCGGCCGCGACCGAATCGTCGTCGTGGTCGCCGGCGGGGTAGGCGAGCCCGCGCGGCCGGACGCCGAGGCGGCGCTCGATGAGCGTGATGGAGCCCTCGACCTCGCGGCGCTGGGCCTCGGGACCGAGCAGGCTCAGGAATGGATGGGTGAGGGTGTGGGCGCCGACCTCCATCCCGGCGTCGCGCAGCGCCTCCGCCTCGGCCCAGGTCGCCAGCTCGCACGCCGGGTCGCTGCCCACCTCGAGCAGCTCGCCGAGGGTCTCCAGCAGCGCGCGCTGCCGGCCGGGTGGAGCGCGGAACGCCGGCAGCAGCGCGCCCAGGGCGCGCGCGCGGTTCGGCGCGCCATCGAGCGGCAGATCGCGCCGGAGGCCGAAGGGCTGACCGGGGAGCCGGCCGGCGCGCGTGCGCTCCAACCGGTGCGCGAGCACGTCCCACCAGGGCGGCCGCCGCTCCTCGATCAGCCCGGCGGTGAGGAAGAAGGTCGCCCGCGCCTCGGCCGCGGCGAGCAGCGGCAGGGCGCGCCGCACCCCGTCGGCGTAGCCGTCGTCGAAGCTCAGGGCCACCCAGGTGCCGGACCGCCCCTCCGCGAGCCGTTCCAGCCCCTCGGCGACGGTCACCGGCGCGCGGTCCAAGCCGCGCAGCATCTCGAGCTGGGCGGCGAGGGTGCTCGCCGCGACTCCGAGCCGGTAGAGCGGGATCGCGCCGTCCGCGTACACCCGGTGATGCCGGATGACGACCAGCCGTCCCCCACCCGCGCCCACCGGCCGGTGGGTGAGGCTCATCAGCCAGCGCACGGTCCGCCCGTTCACGCGCCCCTCCCGCGGCTCTCGAGCACGATGTCGTCCGCGATCGCGCACAGGATCCAGAAGTTGCCCGCGATCACGATCGGGAAGAAGCGGTCGCCGAAGGCGCACGCGCAGGCGAACACCAGCGTGGCGGCGCCGAGCCCGATGCCGAGCTGGCGGTCGAAGCGGGAGGTCGCGGCGCGCGTCGCGTCGCGCGCCAGGGCCCAGCAGCGCCACAGCAGCACGACGAACAACGCCAGGCCCAGCACCCCCATCTCCCCGAGGAAGCGCAGGAAGGAATTGTGCGACGAGCCCTTGACGTCGAGGTTCATCTCGAGCCCGGTCTCCGGGAGCACGTCGTAGAGCCCGCCGAAGCCCACACCGTCGAGCGGGTGCTCGCTCACCAGCGTCGCGATCGCCCTCCAGGTGTCCACGCGCGCCTGGGCCGAGGCTTCGAGCATGGTCCCGTCGGCGTCCTGGACCTCGATTTCGGTGCTGGTGAGCCGCTCGCGCACGTAGTCGGGGGTCCAGAACGGCGCCGTCAGCAGTACGGCCACGGTGATCGACGCCAGCCCGCGCGAGGTGCGAAAGGAGACGAACAGCAGTCCCAGCGCGAGCCCCAGGATCGCCGCGCGCGACAGGCTGAGCAGGGTGGCGAAGGCCCCCGCCACCACCGTCGCGGCGAGTACCGCGCGGGCCAGCAGGTGGCGCACCCCGCCCAGCAGTGCGGCGGCCACCACGGTGAAGATCCCGAGGAAGGCGCCGAGCTCGTTCGACTGGCCGATGGACCCCGTGGCCCGGCCCCCGGGGCCGTTGCGCCCGAGCGCGATGGTGACCACCGACTCGAGCAGCAACCCGGCGACCACCGCCCACGCCAGCGTGCGCCGCTCGCGCTCGCCGCGGGTCATCGAGAGCGCGACGAAGTAGACCGTGACGGTCACGGTCGAGCGCAGCAGATCGATCAGGCGGTCCGCGGCGCGATACTCGAATCCGCTCGGGATCGCGGCGCCGCGCAGCACCGAGAGCGCGGCCACGACGAACAGCGCCCCCAGCACCCAGCCCAGACGTGCCGGGCGGAACAGCGGCTGGCGGCGCAGCACGCGCGACAGCCCCCAGGTGGCGAAGATCGAGATCAGCAGCACGTTGAGCACGTTGACGCCCGGAAGGCGAATCCCCGGCATCCAGGGCAGGAACGGCGTCGCGGCGGCCAGCAGCAGCAACCCGATCCGCGGCCGCAGCAGGATCCCCGCGAACGCGGCGGCGCCGAGGAGGATCTTGACCACGCGGTGCGGGTTCTGCGCGAAGCGGTAATCGAGCGCCACCACCAGCGCCATGGCGGCGAGCGCGACGCCGACGCCCGCCAGCATCACCCCCGCGGCGGAGAGCGTGCGGGCCTGGCGGCGCGCATCCTCGCGCGCCTCGCGCAGCGTCGCGCCGGCCGCGCCCCCGGGCTCCAGGCTCACGGCTGCCTCCGCGCGGCGATTCCGTCCGGCAGCGCGCGCTCGGCGCGCAGGGTCACGCGGCGCAGTCGCATGCGTGGAGCCACGACCGCGCGCGTCGCCCAACGCTGGCGCCGGGCGCGCGCGAGCCAGGCGGCGGGCGCCCGACTGAGCAGCCACGCGCCGGCGGCCTCGAGACGGCGGCTGCGCGCCGTCCAGGTCCCGCCGAGATGCGCGCGCGCCGCCGCGCCGTCGCCCGCGCGCAGCGCCGCGAGGGCGAGCTTGAGGTGGGCGGTGGCCTCGCGACGGCGCGCGCTGCGCCGCAGGGCCGCCTCCAGTCCGGCGTCGCCCGCGAGGCGATGGAACAGCGCGGCGTCCCCGCGCAGCCGCGGCTCGAGCTGGCGCGAGAGACCACCGCTGCGGTGCTGGTAGCGCACCAGCGCGCGCCGGGTGGCGGTGGCGGGCCAGCGCCGGGCGAGACGGATCCAGAGGTCGAGGTCCTCGGCGTGGCTCATGCCCTCGTCGAATCCCCCGAGCGTCTCGAGCGCCTCGCGCCGCACCAGCACCGACGAGGTGAGCACGAAGTTCACCTCGAACAGCGCCGCGACCGGCCGGCCGACGTAGGGATCGGGCAGCTCGGCGTAGGCGTGGAGCCACGATGCGCACAGGTCGCCGCCGAGGGTGCGGAAGGCGCCGTCGCTGAAGAACCAGCCCGCCTCCGGGGCCGCGGCGAGCGTGCGCGCCGCGCACGCCAGCTTGTCGGGGAACCACAGGTCGTCGGCGTCCAGGAAGGCGATCCAGGGGGCGCGCGCGGCGCGCCAGCCGGCGTTGCGCGCGGCGGCCGCGCTGCCGAAGCGCCCGCGCAGCAGCCGGACCCGGTCCGCGAAGCGGGATCCCAGGGCCGCGGCGGTGCGGTCGTCGGCCCCGTCGTCGACCACGATGACCTCCGCCGGCGGCAGCGTCTGCGCCAGGGCCGAGGCGGTCGCCTCGAGCACGAAGGGCAGCGCGTCGCGCGCCGGGATCACCGCCGCCACGTCGAGGGCAGCGCTCACGCCACGCCTCCTCCGGCGTTCTGCAGCACGAAGCGCGGTGCGTGACGCCGGTGGCGCTGGACCGTGTGCTTGAGCCACGGCGAGCGCATCAGCCATGCCAGCGACCACCGCGGCGCCAGCGCGCCCGCGGTCGCCAGCGCCCGCCGCGGCCACGGTCCGTAGGGCGCGGCCCGCCACAGGCGCAGCCGCCCCTCGCGGATGCGCCCGGTGCGCAGGCAGCGCACGCCGAGATCGAACTCGAGCGCCGCGGCGCGCTCGGCGCCGGTGGCGCGGGTCGCGGCGCCGGGCGCCACCCGGCCCTGGGCGACGCGGCGCATGATGCGCAGGTCCTCGAGATGGCGCGCCTCGAGCCGGCGTGACAGCTGGCCTTCGCTCGCCAGGTATCGCACCAGCCGCTCCGCCAGGATCGCCCCCGGGTGGCCAGCCGCGAGCCGGAGCCACAGGTCGTAGTCGTACGAGTAGCGCAGGGTCGGATCGAGCCCGCCGGCCTCGCCAAAGGCCCGGCGCTCGACCATCATCGAGGAGTGGAGCGGGAAGCAGCGCTCCAGCAGCGGCGCCAGCAGCTCGCCGCGCATCTCGGTCACCGGCTCGAAGTAGTCGGAGAGCCACGACGCGCGGAGCACGCCCGAGGAGGAGACGTAGATGCCGTCGCTCCCGATCCAGCGCACCTCGGGATGCCGCGCCAGAAAGGCGAGCTGGCGTTCGAGCTTGCCGGGCTCCCAGACGTCGTCGGCGTCGAGGAATGCGAGCCAGTCGCCGCGCGCCTGCTCGAGCCCCACGCCGCGCGCCGCGGAGGCGTTGCGGTGCGGCAGCCGCAGCACCCGCACGCGCGCCCCGTAGCGGCGCGCGACCAGGTCGGCGGTGCCGTCGGTGGACCCGTCGTCGCAGAGGATGATCTCCTCCGCGGGACGGCTCTGCGCCAGCACCGAGTCGAGCGCGCGCTCGATGCACCAGGCGCCGTTGTAGACCGCGATCACCACGCTGACGGTCATGGCTGTCCTCCACTGCCCGCGGCGGCGGGCATCAGGCCGATCGCCGCCGGGACCACCCGTCCCCAGCGCCGGCGTTCGTCCCCGCTCAGGGCCAGCGGCCAGGCGCAGAGCGCGAAGCCCGCCCAGCAGGCCGCGCAGGTGCCGAGCAGCGGTATCCATCCCACCGGTCGCCACGCGGCCTGCGCCAGCAACGCCAGGGCGGCGAAGACCAGGGTCACGAGTCCAGGACGCATCATGCCCTCCCACAGGTAGGCACCCAGCGGCAGGCGCAGGGCGCGGCAGGTGTAGAGGATCGTGGCGGCGCCGCCCACCAGCGCCAGCGGAACCGCGGTGCCCATCGCCACCCCGGCGAGGCCGAACGGGCGCACCCACAGCAGCGAGAGCCCGAGGTTGAGCACGGCATTGAGGATGAAGAGGCCCACCACCCCGCGGTGGCGGCTGACGCCGAACAGCACCGAACTCGCGGCCGACTGCGGCAGCGCGATCAGCGTGGGCCAGGTCAGGATCGCGAGCAGGCCGGCGGCCGACGCGTAGCGCTCGCCGACCCAGGTGGTGAGCAGGTTCTCGCCGAACACCAGGAAGGCGATGAGCAGCGGCCAGCTCAGCAGCACCGAGTACTTGGAGCCCGCGATCATCATCGCCCGCAGCGCGTCGTCTTCGCCCCGCGTCTCCAGCTCGCTGGCGGTCGGCGACAGCACCCAGGTCGCGGCGTGCACCAGCGAGCGCGCGGTCTCGACCAGCGCCGCCGCGAGCGCGAACGGGGTGACCAGCGCGGCGCCGAGGAAGGCGGTGATCACCAGCGCGTCGGTCTGGAAGGTGAGCAGGCTGGCCAGCGCGCCGACGAAGGCGAAGCCGCTGTAGGAGCCGAGCAGGCCCAGATGTTCGCGCGAGACCGCGCGCGGGCTGATCCGCAGCCCGGGGAGCAGGCGTCGCACCGCGATCCACGACAGCGCGTGGCCGAGCAGGTTGGTGGCGAGCGCGCACCAGGCGAGCCCGGGCAGCCCGAATCCGAGATGCAGCACCGCGACGAACCCGGCCGCGCGGATCACGCTCACCCCGACGCCGATGGCGTTGGCGACGTCGTAGCGCTGGAGCCCGGAGAGCGTGGCGCCGAAGACCCCGAGCGGAAATCCGATCGCGAGCGAGAGACCGCTCACCGCCACCACCAGGCGCGCGACCGGCAGCATCGCCGGCTCCACGCGGAACCAGGCGCCGAAGCGGGCCGCGATCAGCACGGTCGCCGCCAGCGCCAGCACTCCGACACCGGCGTAGAGCACGAAGGCGCTGCTGATCGAGCGCGAGAGCGCCTCGCCGTCCCCCTGGGCGTGGAAGCGCGAGACGTAGCGGACCATGGACGGGCGAATCCCCTGGTCGAACAGCCCGAAGTAGCCGGTCAGGGCGAACACCGCCACCCAGAGGCCGTAGGGCGCGTCCCCGAGCTGGTGGACCAGGAACGGCGTCAGGAACAGCCCGATCAGCACGCCGACTCCGAGCCTGACGTAGTTGGTGGCCGCATTGCGGAACACCCGGATGCTGCGCAACGTGATGGATCCTCCCCGCGGAACTGGGGGGACCCCGGCCTCGCGGCCCGGGCCGAACCCCGCTAGCCGTCGTTCCCGGCGACCTCAGCGGGGTCGCCGTACGCGCTGTGGTAGCCGTAGTACTGGGGCAGCACCTCGCCGAGGTCATTGATGAGCACGCCGATGACGTTTTCGCGGGCCTCACGCTGCACGCGCACGCCGTATTCGGCCGCCTTGCGCACCGTGCTGCCCGCCTTGATGACGTAGATCACGCTCTCCACCGCGCGGCCGATGATCAGCGGGTCCGGGACCGCGAGATTGGGCGCCGCGTCCACCACCACCAGCGGATAGCGCGCGGAGGCCTCGGCGAGGAACCACTCCACCGCCGGCAGGTCCACCAGCTCGGAGGCCGGATGCTCGCTGCGGCCCGCGCCCAGGAAATCGAGCTGCGGCAGCACGGTGGATCGCACGTAGCGCTCGTCGAAGTGGCGCTGGTGGAGAATGTGAGCCAGACCCCAGCTCGAGCTGGGCAGGCCGAGCGCCCGATGCAGCGCCGGGCTGCGCAGGTCGAAGTCCACGAGCAGCGTGCGCTCGCGCAGCTCGCGGGCGAGGGTGATGGCGAGGCACGCCGCGGTCGTGGTCTTGCCCTCGCCGCGCGTGGCGCTGGTCACCAGCAACGTGCGCGGCATCGACCGCCCGCGGGTCTTCGCCAGCTTGAGGTAGACGCGGCGGAACTCGAGCCCCAGCGGGCTCTCGACTTTGAGCCGATGGAGCAGGCCGTGCTCGCGCGGCGCGGGCAGGCCCACGCCCGATCCCGCCGAGCGCGAGCGGCGGCCGGAGCGCTGCAACTCCTCCAGCCGCGGGATCGCGCCCAGCACCGGCAGGCCCAGCAGGCTCTCCACCTCGTCGGCGTTGCGGACCGACTGGTCGTGCTGCTCCACCACCAGCACCGCGCCGACCCCGATCACCGCGCCTCCGATCAGACCCAGCAGGATGAGCATCATGCGATTGGGCTTCCCCGGCGCGAGCGGCAGGTTCGCCGGCTCGAGCACCGAGAAGCGGCCGCTGATCTTCGCGTTCTCGAAGGCCTCGGCGATCTGGGCCGCGGCCGACTGCTGCAGGAACGAGTTGTGGAGCGAGCGCGCGTTCTCGGCGTCCTGGCTCAGGCGCTGGATCTCGAGCTCGCGGTCGGGCGCGCTCACCACCTGGCGCTCGTAGGCCGCGACCTGGGCCGCGAGATAGCCGCGCCGCGCCGCGCGGGCATCGAGGTCGGCCAGGCCCAGCCGATAGCGCACCAGCGCGTCGCGCGCATCCGGCCCGAGTCCCGGCAGCGCCCGGGCGGCGTTGGCCGCGAGCGTCGCCTCGAGGTCCGAGGTCGCGCGCGCCAGCAACACGCGGACCGACGAGCCGTCCTCCCCCGGCGTGGCGCTGAGCAGCGCCTGCGCCAGCTGGCGCTCGAGTGCCGCGAGCTCAGCCGCGAGGTTCGCGGCCTCGGGGCTCGACAGCAGGTCGGGGTCGGCGCCTTCTCCCCGGGCCCGCTCCGCGATCCGCGAGCGCAGCGCCGCGGCCCGCCGGCGTCCGTCCTGGACCTCGAGCCCGGCCTGGTCGAGCAGCGTGCGGGCGCGGGCGAGATTGCTGCCGTCCACCACCGAGCCGGCGAGCGTGCTGGTCAGCAGCGCGCGGCGCGAGGCCTCCAGGCGCCGCTCGACCTCCTCGAGCTTGCGCTTGTACACCTGCTGCTGCTCGGTGCTGAACTCCTGCGTCGCGCGCACCGCCTCGAGTTGGGCGGCCTTGGAGGAGATCACGAACTGGTCGGCCACCGCCCGCGCAAACTCGCGCGCCCGCATCGGCGCCAGATCGCCGATCGTCACCTCGAAGATGTCGCCGCGCAGGCGCCGGACGGTGATCGCGTCGCGCAGGAAATCCACCAGAAAGGCCTCGACCATGTCGTCCGGTCGCATCCCCGGAATCGTGCGCGCCTTCGCCAGCGCCCACGCGCGGGTCGCCGCGTCGTCGCGGGCCCCGGTGGAGGTGATCACGCTGCGCAGGAACAGGCTGCTCTGGACCTGCTCGCGCATGACGTCGGCCTGGTGTGCGGCGACGTCGCCCGGCACCATCCCGCCGAGCGCTCCGGGCAGCGACTGGGCGCGCTCGAGGATCAGCCGCGTGGTGCTGAAGTAGATCGGCTGGAGCATGAACGCCGCCGCCACGCCGGCCGCGACCGCCGCGACCCATGGCACCAGCAGCAGCGTCTTGCGCCGCCACAGGACCCGCGCGATCTCGCGCAGGTCGGTCGGGGTCGCCCCCTCGCGCGCGTCCATCAGTTCCCCTTCCGCTGGAGGATGTCCGCCAGCACCGCGATGTTGAGCAGGTCGCGCGACACCGAGAGCACCTGCACGAACCCGGTGCCCATCCGTCCCAGCGTGCTCGCTCCGGTGGCGGACACGAACACGATGTCGCCCGCCCGGACCACGAACGGCGTGCTGGTGCCGCGCTGGAGCACCTCGCGCAGATTCACCGTGACCACCGCCTGGCCCCGATCCTGGCGCGTGACCACGCGCACGCGCGCCAGGTCGCCGCGCGAGGTGAGGCCGCCCGCCACGGCGAGCACCGCCCACAGGTCCTGGCCATCGCCCACCGCGTAGATCCCGGGCTTGGCGACCTCCCCCAGGACCCCGACCCCCTGGCCCGCGCCGACGCCGCCGAGGCCGGTGGCGGGCACCACGACGGTGTCGCCGGGCTTGAGCTCCGGCAACTGCGCCACCGGACCGCCGCGCAGCGCGCTCGACAGATCCACGACCAGCGCGCGCCGCACGTCGCCCTCGCGCCGCAGGATCTGCACCTGGCCGAGATCCGCACCGGGCTGGGCCCCGCCCGCGCGGCCGATGACCTCGATCAGGCCGGGGATCTCCTCGAAGCCGTAGCGGCCCGGGCTCGCCACGGCGCCGGAGACGAACACGCTGCGGCTCAGGTACTGGCTCACGGTCACGGTGACCGTCGCGCTCTGCCGCAGGTAGGTCGAAAGCCGGTCGGCGAGCGCCGCGCCGAGCTGCTTGGGGCTGAGGCCGGCAGCCTTCACGCTCCCGATCGGGGGGTAGACGATGGCGCCGTCGGAGCCGATCGCGACGGTGCGCTCCAGCTCGGGATGCAGCCAGACCGAAACCGCGATCACGTCCTCCGGACCGAGGACGTACTCCTCGGCCCGCGCCTGAAGCGCTCCCGGCCCGCAGGCCGCGCCCAGAACTGCCCAACCCAGCAACAGCCCGCGCATCGTCCGGCTCATCGCGCCACCCCCTTCATCGCCGGGCGCGGGGCGATCGCCGGCGGCGGTGCCGGCGCTCGCGCGCGCCGCGGCCGCGTCGCGATCACCCCGGCGGTGCGCAGCAGCGTCCGCAGGTCGAGCAGCCACGAGCGATGGTCGCTGTAGTGCAGGTCGTAGCGGACGCGCCGCGCCAGCGCCTCGGCGTCGTCGTCCGAGCAATCGGCCACCTGCGCCAGCCCGGTGATCCCGGGCGGCACCAGGAAGCGCCGGGCGTAGTCGGGAACCTGCGTCTTCCAGCGCAGCACGTATTCCTCCTTCTCGGGCCTGGGGCCCACGAGCGCCATGTCGCGGCGCAGGACGCTGAACAGGAACGGCAGACAGTCGAGCCGGCGGCGCGCGGTCCAGCGGCTCAGGGGCCCGAGGTCGGAGCGGAACCGGGCGCAGGTGATGGGCATGCCCAGCAGATCCTGGGTCCGGCGCTCGATGCTGCGGCGGTCGATCGGCACGCGGGCCCGCAGCGTCCGCCGCTGCCCGTGGCGCCGGGTGCGGCCGATGCGGGTCTCGTAGGCGAGGAGGTCGCGCCCGCCTCGGCGTCGAGCCTCGAACGCGAGGGCGAGCCAGAGCGGCGCGGACAGCGCCAGGAGCACCGCCGCGGCCGCCACGTCCAGTGCTCCCCGCGCGCGGCCGCTCCAGTCGCCGCGCGCGGGAACCGCGCGCGCCGCCGCGGTGGCGGGCAGCTCCACCAGCGGCGCCGCCGGCAGCCGCGGTGCCGGGTCCGCTGACGGCTCCACGTACTCCGGCACCAGCCTGCGGAGCGCGCGCCGGATGCGCTCGGGTTCGCCGCGCCGCGCCTCGGCCTCGAGCTCCGCCACGTCGGCCCTCAGACTCTCCTCGTCCCGCGCGTCGAGATTCCAAACCAGGATGCGCTCGTGGCGAGTGATGCGCGTCCGCTCCCCGTCGGAGTGCAGCTCCTCGAAGATCTTCTCCCCGGGCCTGAGCCCGGTGAACACGATCTCGATGTCCTCGCCCTCGCGTAGCCCCGCCATGCGGATCAGCTGTCGCGCGAGGTCGAGGATCCGCACCTGCTCGCCCATCTCGAGCAGGAACACCTCGCCGCCGCGGCCCATCGCCCCCGCCTGCAGCACCAGCCGCACGGCCTCGGGGATGGTCATGAAGTAACGGCGGGCCTCCGGGTGGGTGACGGTGAGCGGACCTCCGCGCTGGATCTGGCGCTGGAACAGCGGGATCACCGATCCATCGCTACCGAGCACGTTGCCGAAGCGCACGGCGACGAAGCGGGTGAGGCTGTGCTGGGAACGACTCTGCAACAGCATCTCGCACGCCCGCTTGGAGGCGCCCATGACGCTGGACGGATTCACCGCCTTGTCGGTCGAGATCAGGACGAACTTGCCGACGGCGTAGCGGTCGGCGGCGTCCACCAGGGTACGGGTGCCGACGATGTTGTTGAGCACCGCCTCGCGCGGGTTGGCCTCCAGGAGCGGGACGTGCTTGTGGGCCGCGGCGTGGAAGACGACGGTCGGATGGTGGCGGGCGAACACCGCGTCCATCCCGGCGGCGTCCTGCAGGTCGGCGATGACCGCGCTCAGGGCCAGCTCGGCGCGCTGCGCCGCCAGCTCGTTGTGCACGTAGTAGAGGCCGTTCTCGGAGTGGTCGAGCAGGATCAGCTCGGCGGGCGAGAAGCCGGCGATCTGGCGCGCCAGCTCGGAACCGATCGAGCCGCCCGCACCGGTCACCAGCACGCGCTGTCCGCGCAGCGACTCCCGCACCTCGTCCAGGTCCAGCTGCACCGGCTGGCGGCCCAGCAGGTCCTCGAGGCGGACGTCCCGCACCTGGGAGAGCGCGGTGCGGCCCTGCTGCAGATCGGAGAGGCCCGGCAGCGTCTTGACGCGCACGTTGGCCTCCCCGCAGAAGCGGGCGATCTCGCGCACGACCTTGGCGGGCATGTCGGGATCCGAGACGATCACCATGCCCGCACGCTGCTCGACGAGGACGCGCGGCAGGTCGGCGATGGTGCCGCACACCTTCACGCCCTCGACCTGGTGTCCGGTGAGGCGGGCGTCGTCATCGATGAAGCCGACCGGCGTGAGCGTCTCCCCTCCCCCGGGCCCCCGCCGCATCTCCTGGATGAGGTGGACTCCGGTGTAGCCCGTGCCCACCACCACCGTTCGCAGCGCGCGCTGCGGTGCGGGGCCCAGCACGTGATCGCGCCACAGACGCCAGGAGAAGCGCGCCCCGCCCACCAGCACCAACTCCCACAGGGGGATCATGACGATCAGGCTGCGGGGAAACAGCACGTCGCGCTTGAAGAGCATGATCGCCACCAGGGCGACGGCGGAGAGTGCCACCCCCTTGAGGATCTGGAACAGCGTGACGGTGCTCGCGTAGCGCCACAGGCCGTGGAAGAGCCCCGCGACGAAGAAACCGAGCAGCGAGAGCGCCGTGAACAGCGGGGCGACCTCGAGGTAGCCGGCCCAGAACCGCGCCGGGATGCTGCCCTCGAAGCGCAGCAGCATCGCCGCCAGGTAGGCGCCCTGGAGCAGGCCCGCGTAGCCGAGGGCGAGTGCCAGAAAGCGGATGAGGTTGCGCACCGGCATGGACATCGTCCCGTCGGCCTCCCTGCCGACCGTTGCAGCAGACCGGGCTTGAGCGTCGCCCGGCCGGGCGTCTCCCGCGGGCACGCCCACCGGCATGCCTTGGCCGCAGGCATCGCACACCGGACACCGCCGCGACCATTCCTGGGCGCGTCACGCGGTGGCCCTCACCGGCTGGACACACTCCGCCGATTCCGCGGAAGGAGCCGCTCCGGTGAAGAACGATAGGTTGTGGGGATGCCTGGATCGGTGCTGCCTGGGAGAAACCTCCATCGAGCCCGGGTCCGAAAACCCGGGGTTGGCGCTTCGTCGAAAAGAATCCTAGTCGCGGGCTCGATTGCCTGTCAAGCAAAGCCGTGAAATCATCGCGGGCGACATGGACGCGATGGACGTCCGCGTCCCCGCCCTCCCCGGTGCGCGCGGCGCGGGGGTCCCCTCGCCGCGCGGCGC
>Ga0154739_1019_pt1 | contig 20502 bp, 18 predicted proteins | sample Rifle2008BG16ft_FD_105747 | JGI IMG/M metagenome (GOLD analysis project Ga0154739, IMG submission 105747) | Candidatus Eisenbacteria bacterium RBG_16_71_46 | reverse complement strand
ATAGTATCGCGACCCTCGGGGATTTTTCCCCCTCCCGGCCAGCGATTTGCTTATCACAATGGGTAAGCCATCGCATTGGGCGGGCCCGTCGCGCTCCCCTCCGACCACAGCGTAGCCAGCGAACCCTTTCCGGGAGAACGTCATGGCACGATCGTCGCGGCCGAGATCGGTTCCCGTCCGGAGGTCCAGCCGCACTCTGCGCGCGAGCGCCAGCCTGCCGGAGCCCGTGCGGCGCGAGCAGGAGGTCGGAACCCGCCCGGCGCCCAAAGGACCGCCGAGCAAGCTCCCGCCCGCCGTGGCCCGCCAGGCACGCCGCGAGATGGACCGCCTGCGCCGCCTGCCCCCCGGCTCGCCCGAGGCCGGCAACGTGCGCGCCTACCTCCAGTGGCTGTGGTCCACGCCGTGGGAGCGCAGCATCTCGGAGGACGCGCCCCTGAAGCAGGTGGAGCGCTCGCTCGAACGCGACCACCTGGGGATGGCGCGCGCCAAGCAACGCATCTCCGAATACCTGTCGGTGCGCCGCCTCAAGCCCGACCTGCCGGGACCCACCCTGTGCCTGGTGGGCCCTCCGGGCACCGGCAAGTCCTCGCTCGGCTCCGCCGTGGCCGCCGCCCTGCGGCGCCCGTTCGCCCGCATCAGCGTCTCCGGGACCAGCGATGCGAGCGAGTTGCTGGGCCTGCCGCGCAACGTGCCGGGGGCGCAGCCGGGCAAGATCGTGCGCGCGCTGCGCGACTGCGGGGTGCGCAACCCGGTGCTCATGATCGACGGCGTGGACCGTCTGATGGGCGAGGGCGGGCTCGGCGTGCTCGAGATGCTGCTCGACCTGCTCGATCCCGAGGAGAGCGCCCGCTTCACCGACCACTACCTGGGGATCCCGCTGGACCTCTCGCACGCGGTGATGCTGCTGTGCGCCAACAATCTCGAGCTGGTGCCCGACGCGCTGCAGGAGCGCATCGAGGTCATCGAGGTCCCCGGTTACGGCGAGGACGAGAAACTCGAGATCGCGCGGCGCTTCCTGGTGCCTCGCCTGCTGAGCGAGCATGGCCTCACCGCGCGCGATCTCACCATCACCGAAGAATCGCTACGCGCCATGGTGCGCTATTACACGCTCGAGGCGGGCGTGCGGGGCCTGCTGCGCCAGATCGCCACGGTGTGCCGCAAGGTGGCCCGGGCGCGCGCGACCGGCGACCGCCACGCCCACAACGCGACCCCGGAGAACCTCGAGGAGTACCTCGGCCACCGGGTCTACACGCCCGAGATGGCGGGGAAGACCGACGAGGTCGGCGCCGCCGCCGGGCTCGCCTGGACCGCGGCGGGCGGGGAGATCCTCATCGTCGAGGCGCTGCGCATGCCGGGCTCGGGACGCGTGCTCACCACCGGCCAGCTCGGGGAGGTGATGAAGGAATCGGTGCAGGCGGCCCACTCCTACGTGCGTTCGCGCGCCGACATGCTCGAGATCGACGCCGACGCGTTCGCGAACAACGACATCCACATCCACTTCCCGGCCGCCGGGGTGCCGAAGGACGGGCCGTCGGCGGGGATCACGGTGGGCCTGGTGATCGCGTCGGTCTTGAGCGACCGGCCGATCCGCCACGACGTCGCCATGACCGGCGAAGTCAGCCTGCGGGGCAAGGTGCTGATGGTCGGCGGTCTGCGGGAGAAGGCGCTCGCCGCCTACCGGGCGGGGTTCCGGGCGATGCTCTATCCGGCGGCGAACGAGAAGGACGTGAGCGACATTCCGGCCGACGTGCGCGAGCGGATCGAGCTGATCCCGGTCGAGACCATGGATGAGGTGTTCGCGATCGCGCTGCACAAGGTGATCGTGCCGCAGCGGATCGCCGGCAATTTCGTGATCGAGGTCGAAGAGGACGAGTCCCCCGACGCGCACGCGGACGGTCCGTCCGCCCGTGCCGCGCGCGGCCGGCGCGCGGGCTGACGCCCGCACACCTCCGGGCGTTTCGCGCGCGGGCCGACGCGTTGCGCGTACGCCCTTGGGCGCTGCGGGCGATGAGCGCGCCGGCGCGTCGTGCCCCGGGTCGCGGGCGCGAGCCTGGTCAATCGGGCGCGGAGCCCTCGACGTCCTCGTCGCGCACGTTTCCGCCGCGCTCGATCGCCTGCAGGTAGTCGGCGATCAACGCCCGCGCCTCGGCCGCCTCCACCGCCGGCGCCAGGATCTCCCCCCAGGCGCTGGTGCCCCAGTCGCGCCGCACCGAGCCGTAGCCGGGCAGCATCGCGCTACGGAGAACGGCCCGCAGGCCGTGGTGCTCCAGCATGCCGCACAGCAGGGCCCCGGCGGCCGCGTCGGGCACGCGATGCACCACCACCGGTGTGCCGCTCTCCTCGCCCGGCGGCGGCTCGGCGGTCAGCAGCACGCGGCAGCGCGGGCAGGCCGCGACCGCCTCCGGGTAGTCGGCGCCGCACTCCGGGCAGTACTTCATGACCCCTCCGGAGGCGGGCTCAGCCCGCCGCCCGGGTGGTCGCCGTGGCGTAGTGGCCGCGCAGCGCCCGCGCGGCGGTGACCACGTCCTCGGTCCGCGTCGCCAGCGACATGCGCACCCAGGACCCGTACTCCGCGCCGAAGGCGGTGCCGGGCAGCACCGCGACGCCGAGGCCCAGCCATTCGCGCGCCAGGTCCCAGACGTCGCGGCCGGCGAGTGCCGCCGAGACGTCGGCGAACACGTAGAACGCCCCGCGCGGCACCGGCACGCGGATCGCTCCCTGCCCCTCGAGGCCCGCCAGCATCCGGTCGCGGCGCTCCTGGTAGGCGCGCCGCATCGTCTCCACCGCCTGCTGCGGTCCGACGATCGCCGCCCGCGCCGCGCTCTGGACGGCGGGGAACACCCCGTGAGTGGAGTAGAAGGAGAGCAGCGGGCCCATGACCGGCCGCAGCTCGGGCGGCGAGACGATGTACCCCACGCGCCAGCCGGTCATGGCGTAGGTCTTGGAGAACGTGTAGACGCTCAGCGTGCGCCCGGCCATGCCCGGCAGCGTGGCGATGCTGACGTGGCGCGCGTCGTCGAAGAGCAGGTGCTCGTAGGCCTCGTCGCTGATCACCCACAGGTCGCGCTCGATCGCCACCTCGGCCAGCGCCTGCAGCTGCTCGCGCGTGAGCACCGCGCCGGTCGGATTGTTGGGGGTGTTGAGGTACACGCCCCGGGTCTCGGGACGCAGTGCCGCGCGCAGGCGGGCGGCGAAGTCCGCCGGGGTCATGGTGCCCTCGTGCAGATCGACGTACGCCGGCAGCGCGCGCATGCGCGCCCCCGCGGTGAAGCCCACCAGCTTCGGGATCGCCATCCAGTAGGGCGAGAGCACCAGCACCTCGTCACCCGCCCCGAGCAAGGCCTGGAACGCGAGGAACAGCGCGTGCGTCCCGCCGATGGTGATGACGACGTCGTCGGGCTCGCAGGCGATGCCGTTCTCGCGCGCCAGCTTCTCGACCAGTGCCGCGCGCAGCGGGAGCGAACCGCGCGCATCCGGATAGTGGGTCTCGCCCGCGCGCGCCGCGGCGCCCAGCGCCTCGACGATGTGCGCGGGGGTCTCGAAGTCGGGCTCCCCGCGCTCGAGGTGGACCACGCGCCGCCCGGCCTGCTCGAGAGCGCGGGCCTCGGCCATGATCCGGCCCAGCGCCGAGGTCATGCTCAGGATCGGGCGATCTGCAATCAACTGGGGCATGGCGTGGACCTCTCGGGCTGGAACGTGGGATGCGATCCGGGAGCCGAGATTAGCACGGGAGCTGGCCCGGTGCGGAGCGCGGGGCCCCCTCCCGGTCGGCACGTGGCTTGCCAGCCCGCGTGGGCTTTTCCTGCTGCCATCCCTGGGGGAATCCGCCGTGTCAAAATTCGATCTGCGGGACGTCTCCGACCGCCTGACCCGCTCGCGCGACATCGAGGCCGTGGTTTCCGAGTTCCTCGGCTATCTGCAGGCCGTGCGCTCCGATTGGTACGCGTCGCTGGCCTTCTACGAGGTCAGCCGCGATGCCCTGGTGAACCTCTACGTGCGTGACCGCAAGCTGTCCCGCCGGGACATCGTGGTGCCGGTGGACCAGCTCCCGGCCCGGCTCGTGCGAAAGTTCTTTCACCCCAGTGCGTTTTTCAATCATGCCGACCGCCGCTCCCTGCTGGCGAACCTGTTCCAGTCCGCACCGTACTACGAGCCGGACGCCCACGAGGCCCATGCGCTCCAGCCCCTGGCGCCGATCGCACAATGGCAGTCGTGCATCTGCATGCCGTTGGTGGACGAGGAGGACCTGCTGGCGATGCTGGTCCTGGTGAGCGTGAAGCGCGGCGCGTTCACGGCCAAGGTGCTCGACGAAGTGGTCCCGATCAAGAACATGGCGGCGCTTGCCATCGCCCAGCGGCTCCACCGCGCGGCGGGCGGCGGCGCCGAGGACGGGGCGCGCGCCGAGCGGGCGGCGGTGGCCGAGTTCCAGGAGCACATCCGCAACCTGAGCACCTACGCCGACGAGCTGGAGACCGACAACCGGGCCAAGACCGAGAAGCTCAACGAACTCGCGGCCCAGATCCACCAGTTCGACCAGCACTCGGGCCGCTACCGCGAGGAGCTGCTGCGCGTGAAGGCCACGCTGCTGGCGCTCGAGGCGCAGACCTCGGCCGCGACCGAGCAGTTGTCGAACGCCTACTCCCAGCTCGACTCGACCCAGTCGCAGCTCGACCGGATGCAGAGCACCCTCGAGTTCATCCGGGAGGTCTTCCGGATGCTGGCGGACCCGCACGACCCGCGGGAGTTCTCCGGCATGCTGGTGGAGTGGTTCTGCGAGCACTTCGGCGTCGAGCGCTGCAGCCTGATGCTGCTCGACGCCACGCGGGATGCCCTGCAGATCGCCGCGCACCGCGGCATCGATCCCGCCGTTGCCGGCGGCGTCAAGGTGCGCGTGGGGCAGGGCATCGCGGGCTGGGTGGCGCGCAACCGGCGCCCGCTGTTCGTGCGGGTGCGCGAGGAGAACCGCGTTGCGCCGCACACCGACCAGGACGTCTACAATTCGGATTCGTTCATCAGCGTGCCGCTGATGCACAACAACCGATTGCGCGGGGTGCTCAACCTCAGCAACAAGGTGGACGGCGAGCACTTCGACGAGATGGATCTCGACCGCGCGGTGCTCGCGGGGTCGGTGTTGGCGATCGCGATCGGCGACCGCGACGCCGCGGCGCGCGAGACGGCCGCCGCCTGAACGACGCGGGCGGCGTCCAGGTTAGGGCAGCTTGCGCCCGGCGATCACCACGGCATCGAGCGCCCGCAGCCGCACGGTGCAGTTGAGATCCGGGCCGCTCGCCGGGCCCCGCAGGCTGTTGGTGAGCGCCATCCGCATGCGCCGCTGGGTGAACAGCGCCGCCACGCGCGGCTCGGCGCCGAACTCGAGCTCCAGCGTGTCGGTGACGCCGGGCCGGAGGTCGATCGCCTGGGTGAGCACCGGGGGGGTCGAGCGTGGCGGGGTGTCGGCGTCGCTCAGGTACAGCCGCAGCGTGTCGCTTCCCGACCCCGTGGAATCGGCGGCGATGGTCGAGACGCGGATCGACACCGATCTCACCTCGGCCGCCCCGCTCAGGCCCTCGAGCAGGCTGATGGACTTGTCGTCCACCATCGGCTGCTCGCCCGTGTAGAGGCCGCCCGGAACCGCGACCAGGGGTCCGACCGAGGCCTGGGTCGCCGCCGGATCGAGGAAGCTGAGCACGTCCACGTGGAGCACCAGATTCCCCGCTCCGCAGCCGGCCGCCGCGGCCAGCGCGGCCACCGATATCCATCGCACCCCGCGCACGAGGCCTCCTCTAGTGGTAGAGCGCGAGCCCGGCCCCGAGTTCGAGGCCACGCTCGCGCGACAGGTTGCGGCTGTGGGTGGCGAGCGCCAAGTCCACGCCGAAGTGTCCGAGGCGCATGCCGAGGCCCCCGGAAAACTGGGCCTGGCGGTTGAGGTCGATGCCGCCGCCGGCCCGGAACGCGACCGGTCCGCGCCAGGTCTCGAGCCCGAGGTGGGCCGCGGTCCGGAACGCGCCGCGCACCGCGTCGGCCGCCACCAGCACGCCGCCCACGCGAACGGCGGCGTTGACCGTCACCGTGGCGGGCACCTCGCTGGTGATCGGCACCCCGTCCCGCAGCACCTGCTGCGTGAACTCGCCGGTCGTGCTGTCGGTGTAGGCCAGGCTCTCGCGCACCCGCCAGTCGATGCGCGTGGCGATATCGTTGACCCCGATGCCGAATTCCGCCCCGCGCCACAGCCACACCATGCCAAGATCGAGGCCGCGGCCGAGACGGCCGCCGGCGGGCCCGGCGTCGCGGAGCAGGGCGCGGTAGTCGAGGTTCACCGGGTCGCTGGCGAACAACGTGTCGGCGGTGGAGAACGCGACGACATTGTCGGCGTCGCCGTAGGCCAGGCCGCGGAGCAGCTTGGCGCGCGCGCCGACGTAGAGCGCCGTCCCGTCGGCGGCGCGGGCATCCGCGCCCCGCGCGACCAGTGGTCCCGCCCAGCCGAACTCGGCCGACATCGCGGCCTGGCCGCGGGCGCGGTCGAACATCGCGTAGCCGGTGTTGGGCGTGAACGGCTCGCCGTCGCGCAGCGCCCGCCTCAGGGCCTCGTTCAGCGACAGGTCGTTGTCGTACTGCACCAGCGGCGAGGCAGAGACGAAGGCGCCGCGCATGCCGAGGGTCAGCGCCGGGCCGTGCTGCACCCCCGCGCTCCGGCTGCGGTCGGCGGGGAACACGTCGGCGATCTCGCCCAGGTCCACCGCGAGGCGGTCGCGCGCGATGGCGATGCTGATGTCGTTCGCGGGCGCGTCGTGCGCGATCAGCTGGAGGTTCCACGGCGGGTTGTAGAGCAGGTTCGCCAGCTCGAAGAGGTTGAAGTCGGAATCGTCGGGGTCGAGCGACGGCGGGTTGGCGAGCAGCGGAATGAGCCCCAGCGGAAGCGTCAACTCGGTGGCCCCCCCGCTCGGGGCGGGCACCGCGCGATAGGCGACGTTCGAGGTCTGGCCGGCAGGTCCACCCCCGCCAATGACCACCCCGCCCATGGCCATGCGTCTTGCGTTGAAGGTCTGGCAGAACGCCGGCCCCAGCGGGACCACCAGGACCGCGAGACAGATGCACAACATGAATGGGCGCATGGCGCTAACGCTCCGATCGGCGCGCCTTCGCGCGCCGCTGGGGGTAACGGGCGGGGGTGCCGGACCGACAGCGCAAGGAGCGCGCCAGCCCCCGGCGTAGCGCCGCGCGGCGCGCGGACCGGCACGAGGGGCGCGGCGGCGGGCAGGTTCTGTCTGAGAATGCCCGACGGCAAGGCGTCGCGGTCGAGCGAGGAGCGGAATCGTGGCCTCTGGGCCACCTATGAAGACGGGTTGTCCAGCTCGTTCTTCCTCCTGTTCGCCGTCCGCGCCGGCGACCGCGCGCGGAAATCCGCGAGCGCGCGGCGATGGGCGGCGAAGGCGATCGCGCGGGGCAGCGCGCCCAGCGGGAAGTAGCGGGCGGCGACCGCGTCGTCGCCCGGAACCAGGCGCCCACCCACGCGCTCCGCGGTGTAGAGGATGAGCACCGCCCGCGAGCGCGGATCGTCGAACCCGGCGTAAACTCCGAACAGGCCGGTGAGGCGCGCCCGCACCCCCGTCTCCTCGCGCAACTCGCGCACCGCGCAGCGCCCCGGGGTCTCCCCGTATTCCATGAAGCCTGCGGGCAGGCACCACGCACCCGGGCGAGGAGCGAAGCGGCGCTTCACCATCAGGACGTCGCCGCCCCGCAGCACGATCACGCCGGCGGCCGGAACGGGGTTGCGGTAGTGGACGTATCCGCACCGCGGGCAGGTGGCGCGCCGGTGGCCATGGTCGTCCTGCGGCACGAGCTCGGTGGCGCAGCGCGGGCAGAAGCGGAAGCGGCGATCCATGGACATGGGAGCGCGGAAGCCTAGGGACTCGCGTCCGCGCGCGCAACCGCGCGGCGTGCCCTCGAGCCTCGCGTCGCGCGCGTGGCGCGGCGCGCGGCGTGCCGTGGGTCAGCGCGCCGCGGGTGCCGTGCACCCCGTTCGGCGCGCGCGGCGCCACGCGTCCCCCCCGCACGTACGAAGGCCCGGCCGTCGTCGCCCGGCCGGGCCTCCCCTACGCCGCTCCAGGGAGCGCCGCGCTGCACCTTCCCATCCGATTCGACGCCCCTTGCTGGCACCTGTACAGCGTGGACGGGTCGGATCGGCGCTCCCCGGATGCGGCGGAGGACCTCGCTCGTCACTCCGCTACTTGCTCTTGCGACTCATTTCCTCCAGCTTGTCGCGCAGCTTGCTCAGCTCCTGGCGCAGCTCGCGCAGCTGCTTGTCGATCTCTTGCCGACTCTGGTCCTGATCCCGGACCGTGCGCCGGATGTCGATGATCTTGTCAACGTCCGGAGCGTCGCCGTCGCCAAACCACTGCCAGCCACGCGACGGCTTCTCGAGCTCGGCCTCGAGACTGCGCGTGGTTCCCTTGCGCACGACGGTGATCTGGACCTTGCCCTCCTTACCCCGGATCCCCCGGAGAAGGTCCGCGGTGTCGTCGACCGAGTCGTCGCCCAGCCGGGTGATGACGTCACCCGCCTTGAGGCCGGCGCGCTCGGCCGGGGTGTCCTTGACCACCTCGGTGACGAGAGCTCCGCGATCGTCCTTGACCCCGAAGTACTCCCCGAGCCCCTGCTTGAGGTCCTGCACCATGACGCCGAGCCGGCCGCGGCCCGCCATCATGATGTGGACGTCCGGAGCGGCACCGTCCCCGTCCTCCTGGTCGCGGAAGATGCGGATGCGGGGTTGGCCGCGCATCCCCCGCGGGGCAAGCGGCGCCGTCACCCCCGGCGCCATCTGGTCGGCCTCGGACCATTCGGGGGTCTCCCCCTCGGGCCACGCGGCGAGCTTCGCCGAGACGGTGCGGCGGGCGCCGTCGCGCGCGAGCTGGATCGTGACGGTCTGCCCCACCTTCGCCGCCTCCACCACGCGCTGCAAGTCCTCGGGCGAGGCGATCTTGCGGTTGTTGATGCCGGTGAGCACGTCGCCCTTGCGCACCCCCGCGCGCTCGGCGGGGCTGCCCGCGACCACGCGGTTGACCAGGACGCCTTCGCCGTCGTAGCCGAGGCCTTCGCGAAGCTCGGAGGTGATCTGCTGCATCGAGACCCCGAGCCACGGCCGTGCGTCGGAACGCTCCGCGGCCGGCGCGGCGGTCGCCGCCGCCGCGAGCAGCGCGAGCCCCACGACGCCCGAACCGGCCCATTTCACCCATGTCTGCTTTCGCATCGATTCTCCCCCTGTGCTAGCTTCGAACCTGATTCGCGATCCGGTGCAATTCGAACAACCACAGAGGGAGAGCACCGGTTCCACATAGGTCCCCCTGCCCTTCCTCTGACTGCCCCCGCCCGCGATGAAGGTCAACGACCTGTTAAACCTCGAGGTCACCGACATCGCCCTGGGGGGGAAGAGCCTCTCCCGCCAGGACGGTCGGGTGGTGTTCATCGACCGCGGCGTCCCCGGCGACCGGGTGGTGGCGCGCGTCACCCGAATGCGGCGCGCCTTCGCCGAGGCCCGCCTCGAGCGGATCGAGCACGCGTCGCCGCTGCGCGTGGCGGCGCCCTGCCCGCACGTTCAGCGCTGCGGCGGCTGCCGCTTCCAGGACCTCGACTACACCGAACAACTGCGGATCAAGCAGCGCCAGGTGAACGACACGCTCCAGCGCCTGGGTGCGGTGGCCGAGCCGCCGGTGCGCGCGATCGTGCCCGCGCCGGAGACGTTCCACTACCGCAACAAGATGGAGTTCAGCTTCCATCCCGGCGCCGAGGGCGCGGTGGTGCTGGGGCTCCACGAACGCGGCACCTTCGACCGCGTGTTCGCGCTCGACACCTGCCTGCTTCCGAGCGAGCTCACGGTGCGGCTCGTGCGCCTCACGCAGGGCTTCGCCGCCGCGCACCGCTGGCGCGCCTATCACCCGAGCCGCCACGAGGGCGTGGTGCGCTTCCTGACGGTGCGCCACCTCAGCGCCACCGGACAGTGCGCGGTGCACCTGCTCGCCGCGCGCGACGACGTGCCGGCGCTCGACGCCTGGGCGCGTGACGTCGCGGCGCTCGATCCCGCGGTCCGCACCGTGAGCCTCGGGATCAACCGCTCGCGCGCCAACGTCGCGCTCGCCGAGGAGGAACGCGTCCTGGTCGGCGACGGCTTGCTCGTCGAGCGCCTACGGGGGCTCGATTTCGAAGTGACGATGAACGCCTTCCTGCAGACCAACAGCCGCCAGGCGGAAGCGCTCTACGGCGAAGCGCTCGCCGCCGCGGGACTCGAGCGCGGCGAGACGCTGCTCGATCTCTACTGCGGCACCGGGACGCTGAGCCTGCTCTTCGCCGGCGTGGCCGGGGAGGTCGTCGGGGTCGAGAGCGTCCCCGAGGCGCTGGTGGCGGCGCGACGCAACGCGACGCGCAACGGCATCGCCAATGCCCGCTTCGTCGAGGGCGAAGCGCGCCGGGTACTGCGCGAGTGGGCCCGCGGCGAGCGCCCGCAGCGCCCCCGCCCCGCGGTGGTGGTGGTCGACCCGCCGCGCGCGGGACTGCATCCGCGGGTCGTGGCGCGGGTGGCCGAGCTCGAGCCGCGGCGCGTCGTCTACGTGTCGTGCAACCCGGCCACGCTCGCGCGCGACGTCAAGGACTTCGGCGAGCGCGGCTATCGCCTGGACGAGGTCGCGCCCTTCGACATGTTCCCCCACACCCCGCACATCGAGTGCGTGGCGCGGCTCGCGCGGGCCTGACGCGCGGCGTCACTCGTCGCGGTAGGCTCCCTGCTCGCCGACCCCCGGTGGCAGCTCGGAGGAATACGCCCGCAGGTTGCGCTCGAGCGTCGCGGCCGCGGCGCCGTCCACCCCGTAGAACGAAACGGTGTCGCCGCCGCTGGCGACGTTCCCGCCGATGGTCCAGCGTCCCACCCGGATCCACTCCCGGGGCATGCCGCCGGCGGCGCGGAACCAGAAGTCGAAGACGATCGCGATGGTCACGCCGCGCGCGCGCGTGATGCGCCGGATGGCGGCGGTGTCGAACTCGCGACCGAGCCGCGCGCGCGCCACCTCCAGCGTCGCCAACCCCGCCAGGTCGGTGAGGTGGAAGTCCCCGAGGTAGCTCGTCGCGCCGACGTCGTTGAGGGCGACTCCGGCACCGGGATAGAACCGCGCCAGGAACCGGCCGGCCTGGTACTGCTGCTCGTAGATGTTGTGGGTGGCCTGCACGGTCTCCAGCAGCGCGTGGCGCGCCCGCAGGACGGGCGGCGTGGCCAGCAGCAGGGCCGCGAGGAGCCCCGCGGCCCACACCGGCGCGGGCGGCCGGGTGGGCCAGCGCTCGCGGATCGCGGCAAGGACGTCGGGCAGGGCGATCGCGGCCAGCGCACAGGCCAGCGCCACGAGATAGGCCTCGTACCGATACAACCAGCCGAGATCCGCGAACTGCAGGTGGAGCAGGGCGGTCAGAGCGAAGATCCAGGCGAAGGCGGAGCGCCGGCGCGTGCGCTCCCCGGGCGCGGCCGGTTGCCACAGCACCACCGCGAGCGCTCCGAGCAGCAGCACGAACATGAGGGGTGTTCCCTGGAGCCGGTGCAGCGCGTCGCCACCCAGCGCCTTGGCGATCCCGAGCAGGGAGTTCGGAGCCGGCAGGTTTCCCTTCAGCAGCACCGAGGTCGGGAGCGCGTACCAGCCGTGGGCGATCGAGACCGCCGCGCCGAGGACGATCGGCGCCGCGCCAGCCAAGGCGGTGAGCGCCGCGACGCGCCACGCCCGGCGCGCGGCGAGCAGCAGGGCGGCGGCGAGCACGGCGAAGGCGCCCTCGAACCGGGTGGCGGCGAGCAGCGCCGCGAGCACGGCGAGGCGCATGCCGCCGGGGGCAGCGGCGGGACCCTGCGCGACCCGCTCGGCCGCCTGCCACGCGAAGAGCAACGCGAGCAACACCTGCAGCGAGTGCTCCATGCCGACGAACGCCAGCGTCGGGAGCGGTGTCAGGAACAGGATCGCGAAGAGCCCCGCGGCGCGCGCCGCCGGCGACAACCCGTAGCGCGCGAACCACCGATCCGCGACGATCAGCACCAGCACCCCGCACAGCAGGTTGAGCACGAGCGGCACCACCTCGTGGGCCCCGGCGACGCGATCCACGAGCGCCAGCACCATCGTCCAGAGCGGCGAGGACGACGCCGCGGTGTACTCGTGGCGGGTGACGCCCCACACGCCCTCGCGGGCGAGGTTGCGGGCGAGCGCCATGTGGATGTAGGGGTCGTCGAGCGCGTAGACGAGGTGGCCCTGGTTGGCGCGGAGCGACGCGCCGAGCATCGCCGCCACCACGGCGCCCCCGGCGACCAGCGCGGCAGCCAGGGGCCAGCGTGTTCCGTTGGTGGGTGCCATCACGCGCTCTCCACGGTCCCGGGCGCGCCGGCGCTCAGCGCCGTGCCGCGAGCGCGCCGAGGCGCGCGAGATCCAACTCGCCCTTGGCGCCCCACCCGCGCGCGCCGCTCGGAATCGCGGGACGAAAGGCCGCGTAGAGCGCGAACGCCCGCTCCGCCAGATCCTCCGGCTCGAACGCGCGCGCGAGCGCCGTCATCGCGCGGCGCGCGGCGTCGAGGTCCGCGCCGAACTTGCCGGCGAGGTAGCGCTCGACGCCCGCGGGGTCGATGGCCTGGTCGCCCGTCACCGCGCGCACGCCCGAGGCGGTGTTGACCGCGGGGACGGGCCGCCCGCAGAGCTCGATGCGGAGGGCTTGGTCCCGCCCGCGTTCGCGCGCCGCGCGACCCGGCTCCTTGCCGGGCGTGAAGATCCCGAGGCGGCGTCCCTTGGCCTGCGCGTTCAGGCCCGCGACGGCCTTGCCGAGACTCAGGGCCTCGTCGCGGTCGAAGCCCAGACGCTCGGCCACCACGGTGGCCCAGAGGGTGAGCACCGGGGCGCGGTTGATGACGATGGTGTGAGACACGCGACGCCTTCCCGCTCCCGGGCGTCCGGCCGCCCCGCAGTCGCGGTCCGGCCGGGACACAGCCCCTAGAATCCCGCCCGCCGCCAGGCCGCCATCCCGCCTTCGAGGTTGAACACCTGGCGAAAGCCCGCGGCGGCGAGGATGCCGGCCGCGCGCCGGCTGCGTCCGCCGACGCGGCAGACCGCCACCACCGGGCGGTCCTTCCACCCGGCAAGCTCCTCCATGTGCCGCGCCAGCTCCGGCAGTGGAACCAGGCGCGCGCCCTCGATGTGGCCGAGATCGTCGTTCCACTCCTCGGGAGTGCGCACATCGAGCAGCAACGCCTCCGGATGCGAGGCGAGGAAGCTTCTGGCCTCGGCCGGCGTCAGGCTCCCGACCCGGGCCGCGGGCTCCGCCGTCCCCTCGCCGGTCCCGGCGGCATTTCCCCGCACACCCGGACCCGAGCACCCGGCCAGCCCCGACGCGAGCGCCAGCAGGGCCAGGGCGGGCAATTTCCAGGCGCGTGACATCTCGGTCCTCCTGCGCTGTGCTAGCCTTGAACGATGCAAACGCTCAGAATCGGCGCCCTGGCGGCCTGCGTGCTCGCCTGCGCCACCGTGGCCGCGGCCGAGGACGTCCGGCTCGTCGACCGTGGCACCTACAAGGTCTACCAGAACGACCGGCCGCTCGGGGCCGAAACCTTCGGCATGGAGGAGCACGGCGACACGCTGCTCGTGACCTCGCAGGTGTTCCAGGCCATCCCCACGCCCGAGGGTGCCACCAAGCTCGAGAAGAACATGCGGTTGCTCGCGAATCGCGTGGACCTGGGGCTGGTGCTGTACGAGTCGAAGCAGGTCTTCCGGGGCCGCACGCTGTCCCGCGGGCTGGTGCTCAAGGACACGTCGTTCGTGTCCTACCGCGAGGTGGACGGGTCGGGCGAGGGCGTCGGTCTGGTGCTGCCACCCGGCCGCTTGTTCGTGCTCGATCCCCAGGTGTTCGTCCTCTTCGACCTCATCGGCCGCACGCTGTACGACCGCGCGTTCGAGAGCCGCCCGATCACCGTGATGCTGCTCGCCGAGCGCGATTCGGTCCTCGATGCGACGGTCACCAACCTCGGCAACGAGACCATCCGCTGGGGGGCGAAGCCGGTGCAGGCGCTCAAGCTCGGCATCGCCGACAGTGGCCAGCGGGGGCGGTTCGTGATGTGGCTCTCGCCCCAGGGCGAGATGCTGCGGCTCGAGCAGCCCGAGAGCGGACTGCGCGTGGAGCGCGATGCGCCGGCGGTCAAGCGCCGGACGCCGCGCGGCGGCTGAGCCACTCGAGCAGCAGCCGCACGCCGTAACCGGTCGCCCCGCGCGGCTCGTGCGGGCGCTCCACCGGCGACCAGGCGGTGCTCGCGATGTCGAGATGCGCCCAGCGCATGCCCCGCGCGAAGCGCTTCAGGAACATCGCGCCGAGGATGGCGCCCCCTTCCCGTCCTGCCGAGTTGACCAGGTCCGCGGTGTCGCTCGACAGCTCGGAGGCGTAGTCGTCCCACAGCGGCAGCCGCCACAAGCGCTCGCCGGCATGCTCGCCCGCTTCCACCAGCGACGATGCCAGAGCATCGTCGTCGCTGAACAGCCCGGCCGCGAGATGGCCGAGCGCGATCGAAACCGCTCCGGTGAGCGTGGCGAGATCCACCACGGCGGCCGGCTTGAAGCGCCGCGCGTAGACCAGCGCGTCGGCCAGGACCAGGCGTCCCTCGGCGTCGGTGTTGGTGACCTCGATCGTGGTGCCGTCCGCGGCGCGCACCACGTCGCCCGGCTTGAGCGCGCGGCCGCCGGGCATGTTCTCCGCCGTGGGGATGATGCCGACCACGCGTAGCCGCGGATCGAGCGTCGGCAGCGCGGCGAACAGCCCGAGCACCGCCGCCGCGCCCGACATGTCGTACTTCATCTTGTGCATGTTTTCGCGCGGCTTGAGCGAGATGCCGCCGGTGTCGAAGGTGATGCCCTTGCCGACCACGACCACCGTACGCGACCCGCGCGCCGGCCCGCGCTCGAGCACGATCAGGCGCGGCGGGTGCACGCTGCCGCGGCCGACCGCGAGCAGCGCGCCCATGCCCAGCCGCTCGAGCTGTCCCACGCCGAGCGACTTCACCCGCGCCCCGCTCCGGCGCGCGATCTCGGCCGCGCGCGCCGCGAGCCGCTCCGGCACGAGATCCTGGCCCGGCGTGTTCGCGAGGTCGCGGGCGAGACACGCGGCGTCGGCCCAGCGCGCGCCGCGCTCGGCCGCCGGCGCCATCCGGCGCGCCAGCGCCGCGTCGCCCTCGACCAGCTCCACGCGTCGCAGCGGCGCCGGACGCTCGCCACGATAGGCGGTGTGCCGGTAGTGCCCGAGCATCGAGCCCTCCGCGACGAGCTGGGCCGCGCGCTCGGGGTCGAGCCCGCCCAGCCCCACGCCGTGCACCGCGGTCGCCAGGGTGCCGGCGCCGATCTCGCGCGCGCGGCGCGCGGCCTGCGCCGCGGCGAGGCGCGCGTGATGCTCGGTGAACGCCGCGCGCTTGCCGAGCCCGACGAGAATGAGACGGCGGGCGCGCAGCCCCGCCGGGTAGAGCACGGCGGTCTCGAGGAAGCGCCCGTGGAAGTCGCGCGCCGCCAGCCGCGCGGAGATCGCGCCGCGCGTCGCCCGGTCCACGGTGCCGGCCGCGCCCTCCGGCCGCCGCGCGACTTCGAACACGCCGATCGCGAGCGCGCCGGCCTGCCGCGTCGTCACATCCCCGCGCCGCACCACGACATCCATCGACGGTGTCCTCCGACCGCGCGGGACGCCTCCCGCGCCGGCCGGTGCCAGGCTAGCCGAAACCGCCCGGATCACAAGCGGCCGCCCGCCGGCGTCCGCCGCGCCGTGACACCGACCTGACTTGCCTGCGGCGCACCCGGACTGGCATTGTAGCCTGGCTCGCGCGGGCCGTTGACGCCACGACACGCATCGGACCGGTCGATGCCGCGAGCCACGGTGACGCGCTTCGGCGATGCCCCGCGCGGTCCATCGGCGGGTGACTCACGGAAGCACCGGCGCACGCGCCGGTCAGAGCACGTGCCGGCCGGATGCCGGCGACCCAGGAAGGAGTTTCCCATGCAGCGCATGCACATCGCGGCCATCGGGGCCGTGCTCATGCTCGGCACCGCGGTCTTCGGTTGCGGCCAGCGTACGCAGCAGGCCAGCTCGGCGGCGAGCGACAGCCTGCTCGCGTCCAATCCCGTGGAGCAACCCGCCGGGAGCCTCACGCCCCAGAGCCCGTACTCGCAGCCCGAGGAAGAGAGGGCCCCGGAGCCCGCGCCCGTGTCCAAGCCGCCGGTGAAGAAGCCGGTGGCCGCACCGCGACCGGCGCCGCGTACGCCGCCCGCGCAGGCTCCGGTCCAGACCGGCGTCGAGCTGCCCTCGGGCACCGCGGTCATGGTCGGCGTCAACACTCAGATCTCGTCCGAGACCGCGGTCGCGGGTGACACCTGGGAGGGCGTGGTGACCGAGCCGGTGGTGATCGGCCGGGAGGCACCGATTCCCCAGGGCAGCATCGTGCGCGGCGTCGTCACGGCCGTCGAACCGGCCGAGAAGGGCAGGCGCGCGTTCCTGGTGCTGGCGGTGAAGTCGGTCACGGTGGAGGGCGCGTCCTACCCGGTGACCGCGCGGACCGACAGCATCATCGCCGGCTCCACCCGAGCGCGAAACCTGGGAGCGATCGGCGGCAGCGCCGCGGCGGGCGCGCTGATCGGCAAGGCGGTCGGCGGCGGCGGCAAGGGCGCGCTGATCGGCGGATTGATCGGCGGCGCGGCCGCGACCGGCGCGGTGGCGGCCTCGAAGGGCTATCAGGTGGTGCTCAAGGAAGGCACCGAGCTGGTCTTCACCACCAACCACACGGTGGTCATGAAGTAGCGCCGAGCGGTCGGCGCACGATGCGCGGGGCGGGTCGAGCGACCCGTCCCGCATGGTGTCTCGGACCCCCCGGGGCGGCTCCCCCGCATCCACCGCGAACTCCCGCACCGGGTGTACCGCGCGGGTCTCTCCCCGCGCGCAGTGTGAACCTGCGGGTACAGCGCGCCCTTCTCCTCCCTGCCTCGTCGCATGGGCCGCAACGCGTTCCGCGCGCGGTGCGCGTGGCACGGCGACTGCATTGCTCCGGCGCCCCACGTGTCCTGGCGCACGCGGCCCGGTCGCCACTCCGGGCGAAGCGAAGAAGGAGGAACTCTCATGCGCTCCAGCAACGTCGTACCTCTCGCCCTCGCGCTTGCCCTCGCGGCGGGAGCGCTCTCCGGCTGCGGCAAGAGCGGAGATGCGGTCTCGCCGCTTGCGCCTGGCGGCCCGGCGTCGAACAGCGACCAGGCCGAGATCGCGAGCGTGCTCGCCTCGGTGCCCGAGGTGGTGGACGAGTCGGCCTTCGCGACGGCGGACGAGACGTCGCTCGGCGGTGGCCCCGCCGGCGCCACGGCCGCGATCGAGCCGCTGCGTTTCTGGCGCACGATCACCGAGGTCGAGCGCCACTACGACTTCCAGTTCTCGGATCCCGACCCGAACGGCATGCCCACGACCGCGATCGTTACGCTCGACAAGGTCCTGAGCGGCAGTTTCAACATCCTCACCGGTCCGGCCGCGGTGAACCTCACCGATGCGAATCTGCGCAACGTCGTGCGCAAGCCGCTGCGCGACGACTGGCGCCGCCGCCTGCTGCTCAAGCGGGTCCCGGATCTGCGGCCCGAGCTTCGTCCCCGGTGGCGGGTCGCCGCGATCAGCGGCGTGAAGGTGACCTCGCGCGTTCCCGCGGCTGTCCCCCACACCCACATCCTGAGCCTGCGGATCCAGAGCGGCCCGCAGGACACCACGGTCACGGACCCGCTTCAGTTCTTCCGGCTGCGGCGGGTGTTGCAGCTCCAGCCCCGGGAGAGCGTGATGCTCACGGTCACCACCGAGAGCGACAACGACGTGGTGGTGCTGCTCCACGCCGGCCTGCGCTTCCCGTTCGTCAACAATGGCGACAACACCTACAGCGCCAAGTGGGCGATGCCGGGCCCGGGAATGGGTGTCCGCCATCTGGGCGTCAACGCCCTGTCGAAGGGCACGTTGTACGACGACCAGGCGCCCTACAACTCGGACGCGTGGATCCTGCCCTACGCGATGCCGCCGACCATGCTCGCGGAGTACATGCCGTAGCGAACAATGGCCCGGGCGGCCCTCCCACCGGAGGACCGCCCGTTGCCGATCACTCCGCGCGGTCAGTGGGGGCCGGGCTCGTCGTCATCGTCCGTGGCCGGACGACCGCGGCGGAACAGGTCGGCCCACTGCTCGAGCTCCGCGCGGCTGATCGAAGCGGGCTTCTCGGGCGTGCCCGAGGGGTCCGGCGCCAGAACGCTGGCGAGGAACAGGTCGGCGAGCGCGATGTCGGCGCCCATCGCCCGGGCGTGACGGGCGACCTCGACGTCGGAGGTCACCACTGTGATCCGCTCGCCGCGGTCGATCCGCTGCTCGACGATGCGGCGGATGACGTCGTCGGCCTTTTCCGGCGGCCGGGAGAAGCGCACCTCGATGCGGCCGCCACCGAGATCCGCCCCCGGGCCCTGGTCACCGTCGAAGACCACGATGAAGCGGGTGTCGCCCGCGCCCACCGCCCACGACAGCAGGTTGACGAGCTTGTCGCGCGATTCACGCAGCGTACGGCCCTCGCCCGGCTTGAGCGCAGGGCTGCGCAGGATGAGATTGTAGCCGTCCACGATGATGAGCCGTTCCGCCACCGCCGCCTCCTCCGAGTCAGGAGACTATCACGGCGGACGCGAACGCCCAGGGATCCGGCCGAACCGGACCCCCGGGCGAACCACGCGCCCGGGCGCGGGATCAGCGACCGCGGCGGGCTTTAGGGCAGGCCGCCGCGGGAGGTATGAATGATCACGCCGCTCTCGCCCACCGCCCAGCCACGCTGGGCGTCGACGAAGAACACGTCCTTGAGTCGGAACTGTGAATTGGCGGTCTGGCTCTGCCACGTCAGCCCGCCGTCGTCGGTGCGCATCACGATCCCCACCCCGTTGAAGCCCACGGTGTAGCCGATCGCGTCGGTGGGATAAAACACGCCTTCCAGTTGGTTCGCCGCCCCGGCGGTGCGCAGCTCCCACACGGTGGAATCGGGCCCGGACACGGTGCGTGGCGCCACCCCCTGCTGCCCGACCGCGAACGCGCGGGATTCGCTGCGGCGCCACACCGAGCGCAACGAGAGACCGGTGACGGACGGCTGGTAAGTGAACCAGCTCAGGCCGCGGTCGTGGGTGCCGAGGATCACGCCGCCGTCGCCGACCGCCCAGCCCTCGCGCGTCCCGGCGAACGACACGCTGCGCAGCGCGGCACCGCCGCCGCGCAGCTGGCGGGACCAGGTGGCGCCGCGGTCGACGGTGCGGAGGATCAGCCCCGCGGCACCCACCACCCAGCCGGTGTCGGGGGTGGCGAAGCACACGTCCAGCAAATCCTCGCTCGCATTCGAGCCGACGAAGGTCCAGATCGAGTCGCCCGGGGCGAGGTGCCGGATGGTGCCGGCATCGCCGACGGCCCAGCCTTCGCCCGTCGAGGTGAACCACACGCCTTGGAGGTTGAATCCGGTGTTGCTGACCTGGTTCTTCCAGGTGACGCCGGCGTCGGCGGTCGCGCGGATGGTGCCCCCGACGCCCACGGCCCAGCCGTTGCGGCCGTCACTGTCGAAGAACACCCCGTTGAGGGTGGAGGAGGTACTGCTCGTCTGCGCGTACCATCCCGCCTGCGCGAAGACGAAGATCTCCGCGGTGTCGCGCAGCCCGCCCGCTTCCGCGATCAGCAGCGCGCAGCCCTCGCCGACGCCCGTCACGCGGCCGGCGAAGTTCACCGTGAAGATGCCCGGATCGCTGCTGCTCCACAGGAAGGTGGCCTCCGGGACCGGCGCCCCGCCGGTGTCGGTCGCGGTGGCGGTGAACATCCGGACCTGGCCGACCTGCAGCGTGTCGATCGCGGGGCTCAGCACCACGCTGGACAGCGGGGGCAGCACCGGCGCCGTCGGCGACTTGCCGCAACCGGCGGCGAGCAGCATCGGCAGGACCGCGGCGACCAGGAATCGCGTGCGGAACGCGAAGCATCGGGACATCGAAACGCTCATGAACCTCCAGCCCGTCCCGGCAGTCCGGGACACCTTCCGTTCAGCGAAGGGGTCGATGGGTTTCCGGCCACGAGAGGTTATTGCAAGTCCAGGGCCACGGCCACCCATTGCAGCACAACGGGTTGAAGGGTCGCTCGGATCCAACTCGGGTGAGGCCGCCCAGATTCTGAGCGTCCGGCGGGCGGTGGCGCGCCCGCCCCCCCGGCCACTCCCTTCGCACCGGTCATGGCGCGGACCGCGCTCGTGCGCCGGCCCCGGACGGACTCTTGTATCCCGGCCTCCCGTTTCTCTAGTCTGCGCGTGCCTCACCCCCTCCGGCTCGCGTGCCGGGCGTCCGCGGGGTGCGGGCGCGCCCTCCTCTCTAACGCCGGAGCCCTGCATGCTCGAGATTCGCGATGTCGTCAAGAGCTACGACGGGCGCGCCGTGGTCAACCGCGTCTCGTTCG
>Ga0154739_1044_pt1 | contig 20597 bp, 14 predicted proteins | sample Rifle2008BG16ft_FD_105747 | JGI IMG/M metagenome (GOLD analysis project Ga0154739, IMG submission 105747) | Candidatus Eisenbacteria bacterium RBG_16_71_46 | reverse complement strand
CCGCTTCCGGTGACGAAGTTGAAAACGCCGGCGGGCAGCCCGATCTCCTCCATCAGCGCGAAGAACTGCCAGGCGATCGTCGGGGCGTCGCTCGATGGCTTCACCACCACGGTGTTGCCGGTGACGATGGCGGCGCTGGCCATGCCGACCAGAATCGCCAGCGGGAAGTTCCACGGCGGAATGATGGCGCCCACGCCGAGCGGAAGGTAGGTGAGCTGGTTCTTCTCGCCCGGAAGCTGGACGACCGGCTGCGGGGCGTCGTAACGCAGCATCTCGCGCGCGTAGAACTCCATGAAGTCGATCGCCTCGGCGGTGTCGGCGTCGGCCTCGGCCCAGCTCTTGCCCACCTCGAGCACCATCCAGGCCGAGAACCGGTTGCGCCGCTCGCGCATCCGCCGCGCGGCCTCGACCAGGTACGCGGCCCGCTCCGCGGCCGGCACGCGGCTCCAGGTGCCGAACGCGCGCTCGGCCGCCGCCACCGCCTGTGCCGCCTGCTCCTTCGAGGCGGCCTGGAAGCGGCCGATCAGCTCATCCGGCTTGGCGGGATTGCGGGATTCGAAGGTCTTCTCCCCTTTGACCTTCTCGCCGCCGATCACGAGCGAGTGGTCCTTCCCGAGTTCCGCCCGCACCTCCGTCAGCGCCTTCTCGAAGGCCGCGCGCAGGTCGGGTTTCCCGAAGTCCAGATAGGTCGTGGGGGCGTACTCCGGAAGCGAGCGGAGCTCCGCCGGGGAGATGCCGCGGGTGCTGGTGGGGTTCATCGGGTCCTCCGACGTCGGCGCGGCCGGCGTCCGCGAAGAGCGCCGCGCCGTGCATGGGTGGGGAGTCGAGTCTCGCGCCGGCGAGTGTAGCCCAGGCCGCGGAGCGGGCAAAAGCGAGGCGAATCGGGCGAGGTGGCGCGGGGGGCCGTGCGGGCGAAGTCGCATGGGCGGGGTCGCGCGGGGGCGGTGCGGGCGCGCCCGCGCGGGCCGTCAACGCAAGAGCAGCAGCTTGCGCGTCACGCGGAATCCATCCGCTTCGAGCCGGTAGAAGTACATCCCCGCCGGCAGCGACCTCGATCCGAGGCCCGCGACCGGCGGCGCTCCCGGGCCGAAGGGGATCGTGTACTCGCCCGCCTCCTGCCGGCCGCGCACCAGCGTCGCCACGCGCTGGCCCTGCACGTTGAAGATCTCGAGCGTCACGTTCGCCGCCACCGGCAGCGCGTACCGAATCTCGGTCGTCCCGTGGAATGGGTTGGGGCGGTTCTGGAGCAGGGCGAACGCTGCGGGCACGGCGCGTGCCCGCAGCGTGACCGCATGGGGCGATGCCGGATCGTTGGTCTCCAGCATCAACTGCGTGGTGAATCGTCCGGCGCTCCCGGCGAGAAACCACACGCCGAGCGTATCCGACTGCCCGGCACCGAGCGTCAGGCTGCTGCGGCCGACCCAGAACGTGGGATCGCCCGACGTGATCGAGGAGATCACGAGCGGCGCGTCTCCGGCGTTCTGGATCGTCAGCACGCCGGCCGCGGCCTCCTCGATGCGCGTGGTGCCGAGGTCGAGCGAGTCGGGAAGTCCCCCGAGATTGGGCACCGTGATGCTGAAGGTGGCGTTCGCTACGTCCACCGGATCGCCGTCCCACGCGTCGCTGACGCGCACCAGCGCCTGGGACGTGGGGACACCCGGCAGCTGCCACGTGTAGCGGCCGGTCACCCCGTCCACCACGTCCACCAGTCGCCAGGGGTCGGCGGGCGAGCGGCGGTATTCGATCTTCGCCAGGTACACGTTGAAAGAACTCCAGCGCACGGTCTGCGGCTCGTCCCAGCGCCATACCTCGCCGCCGTTGGGCGCGGTCACCTGCATGGTCTGGCTCTGCGTCACGGGCACGTTGTAGACCGGCGTCATCTTGAAGACGCCGCCGCTCTGCTGAGCGAGGAAGGTCCCGCGGTCGATCATGTAGAGCGCGTAGTTCTGGCCGGGGAGACCCTGGATCTTGTAGGTGAGGCCCCGGTCGTACGAAAGTAAGCTGGCGCTGCTGCCGAAGGTCCCGATCATGAAGACGTCGGGATCGTCGCGCGCGAATTCCGCCCCCCAGGCCGAATTGAGATCGAGGGACAGGCTCCAGCTCGCCCCGCCGTTCGCGGTGGCGGAGATTCCCCCGACCGGCCAGTGGGTGGCGAGGCCGAACGTGGGATCGTGCGGGGTGGTCGCGAGGTTGGGCACCTCCGATCCACGGGGAAGCTGGCTCACCGGGTAGGTCTTGGCGAAGCTCAGCCCGCCGTCGGTCGAGCGCCAGATTTCGCCGTCGCCGACGCCGGTGACACCGTCGGCCACCCAGACGTTGCTCTCGTCGCCGGGGACCACCTCGAGATCGCAGGGGCTGCGGAACGCGGGACTCGAGAGCACGCTCCACGTCGCGCCGAAATCGAGCGAGCGATACAGGTTGCCATCCTCCGGGGCGAACAGGAGCGTGTCGGGGTGATCCGGGTTCATCTCGAGCGGCACTCCGTACTCGCCGAAGTCCACGGTGAGGGTCGTGGTCCAGGTGTGCCCGCCGTCGCTCGAGCGCACGATGCGATCGGGCACCCCCACCGCGGCGACCATGAGCTGGGTGTCGCGCGGGGAGACGATGAAGGTGTTGGTCTTGACCGCTGCGGGAATGGTATCCACGTAGGCCCACTCGGTGCCGCGGTCGGGGCTGCGGTAGAGGGTGCGGCCGAGCACGACGTAGAACTCGTCGGGCAGGAGCATGTTGCGGCCGAGCGTGGTGCCGCGGACCAGGAAGGGCGTGGGAATGCGCTGCAACCAGGAGAGCACCGTCTGCGTGCTCTGGGGCAGGGTCCAGGTCGCGCCCCCGTCGCTGGTGCGCATCACCACGCGCTGGCGGCGCGCGCACGCCCAGCCGCCGAGGTCGTCGTCGAGGAAGTAGAGATCCCCGATCTCGCCGAGAAACTCGTGGCGTAGGAAGCTCCAGGTGGCACCGCCGTCGGCGGTTCGGCGCAGGAAACCGCCGCCGCCCACCAGCGTGGCGCGCGACGAGGCGTCGAGCCACACCCGCCCGACGTCGGTGCCGGGCTCGAGGCGGAGATTCACCGCGTTCCAACTCGATCCGCGATCGTCGCTGCGCAGCGCCGTGCCCTCGCGCCCCACCACCCACACCGTGGGGTCGCGGAAATCCACGCCCAGCAGATCGCGGCTGGTCCCGACCGCGGCGGCTACCCAGGTCGCGCCGCCGTCGTCGGTGTGGAGCGCAGCACCGCCGTCCCCCACCGCCCAGCCGTGGAGCGCGTCGCGGAACTTGACCGCGCGCAGCCGGGCCGCCGCACCCGAGTTCTGCGGCGACCAATTCGCACCGGCGTCCGTGCTCTTGAGCACGATCCCGCCGTCGCCGACGACGTACCCGATGGAGTCCTCGGGCATCGAGATGCCGAAGAGGTCCGGGGTTCCGCCGACCACCTGCAGCGCCCAGCCCCCGCCGTTGTCGACACTGCGCCAGATCTTGCCGCTGTCGCCCACCGCGATCACCACGAACCCCCGGTGGGCGATCCCGCGCAGCGCCCGGCTCCCCAGGTTTCTAGAGGACCACAGCACACCGCTGTTGGCGGAGCGATAGACCAGCCCGCTGTCCCCGACCGCGATGACGTCGCGCCCGTCGTCGGAGACCACGGCATTGAACGCGCCCGCCTCGCGCGCTGCGGAGGCCGCGAGCAGGGTGACGAAGGCGAGAACCAGAGTGGACACGACCGCTGGGATCCGCATGCAACTCCTGGAACGATGAGAGGCGGCGCGCGCGATCCGCGGCCCATGTCGAGCCCCGAGGCGGCGCGGCCGGACCCCGCGGACGGAGCAGGGCAGGTTGTCCGCAAGGAGTATAGACGGTATGCCGGCCCGCCCGCACCCGCCGGCTCGGCGCGAACCTGTCACTTCTCGACCATCCGCGCGTCCACCTCGACTTCGGCCAGCGCCGCGGCGCGCCGGCCCTCGACCCGGCCCCGCACCCGGAGCGGGCGGATCTCGACCGCGTCCACCAGCATCGGGTCACAGGCGATCCGCGTGCCGCCGGGAGCGAGCGGCCGCGGCACGCTCAACCGACCGACCTCCACCCCGGCGCGCGAGAGCAGGACCTCGCAGCGCTCGATCCGCAGGGCCGTCCCGCTCGCAGCGTCGCGCGCCGGCGGGTGAAGCACCACGGCGCGCACCTCGATCGGCCAGGGCCAGGCCAGGCGGAGCGATTCGTGGCTCTCGGCCGCGGCGATCCATGCCACCTCGGCCGCCCGCCCGCGCGCGCGGCGGTCCACCGCCGCACGCGCCCCGGCGCCGCCGGGCGCCACGCTCGAAGCGCTCACCGCGGCCGAGGGCGCCGCGTTCACCCACTTGGCCCGCAGGTAGCTCACCGGCACCGCGATCGCGGAGTGGCCGGCATGGCAGCCCACGCACTTGGTGCCGGTCCCGGCGCGCGCGGCGTTGAAACCCGGCACGTGGGCGATGCCGTGCGAGGAGCGCAGCACGCGCCCCTCGGCGTCCACCAGTTGCTCGAACAGCGGCGTGTCGGCGGGCATGCCGTCCTGGTGCACCGCCCCGCTCGGCTCGACCGCGGCCTCGCGCACCAGCACCAGCGTGTCACCCCCCTCGGCCCCCGGGCGCGCGAGTGTGGCGTAGAAGCGGATCCGCACGTCGCGCTGCAGCGGCGGCGCGTCGGGAAACGGCGCGTCCACCGGGGCGTTCGCGAACACGTTGAGGCAGTCGAAGCGGAACGTGCGCGCCGCGCGCCGCAGCTCCTCGGCGCCGGCGTCGGGCGGGCGCGCGGGCGGCGCCTCGAGCTGTGCCACCACGACCGGGGGCCGCGGCCGCGGAGCGAGCACCGCGGCGTCCAGCTCGAGCGTGCCCGGCAGGTCCAGCACGCGCGCGAGTCGCGAGCCGTCCGCCTTCATCACGTAGAGGCCGTAGTCGCCGCGCCCATTCGGGTCCAGCGCGAACACGATGCGGCCGTCGGGCAGTGCGGCCGGCGCCAGTGCCGAACCGGGATTCCGCGTGCCGGGTCCGGTGAGCCAGCGCGCGGGGCCGATGCCGCCGGGGAACGCCACCAGCCGCGTGGGCCCGGCCGCGGGCTCGAGCGCGGCGTGCGCCGCGGCGACGCCCACCAGCGTACCGCCGGCGAGCACCACCGGCTGGTAGGCCTCCTGCGCCGTCCGCTCGCGCGGATCACCGCCGGCGAGACGGCCGCCGTCGCCGTCGGGTTGCACGCTGATCGCGTGCCACAAGTTCACGGCGTCGGCCGCGACGGCGCGCGCGCTGTCGGTGGTGATCCCGAACGCATCGTGATCGAGCGCGCGGTAGCGATTGAACCACCAGCGTGCGTAGACGACGCGCCCGGTGGCCGGGTCCACGCCGGGCTCCTCGGCGCCATTGCGATCGGACGTGATCCGCCTGAGGCCGGTGCCATCCGCGTGGACCGCCCACAGGTTCGTCACCGGCAGGCCGGCCAACTCCGCCACGCCCGCCGACCGCGTACTCGCGAAACAGAGCCGGCCATCGGGGAGCCAGCACGGATCGAAGTCATCCGCCCGCCCGCCGGCGGCCGGGGCGATATCCGCGTCCTCGCGGGTGACGGCGGTGAGGCCGCCGCCGTCGCGCCCGATCACCCAGATACGCCAGGCGCTGTCGGGCGCGGGGGTGGCGGCGAACGCCACGCGCATGCCGTCCCACGAGACGCTCGGGTCGCTCACGTCGAAGAACGCGCCCTCGGGCAAGAGCGATCGCACCCGCCCGTCGCGCTCGCGCACCAGCAGGCGCCCGCCGGTGACGAGCGCGCGTCCCACGGGCCCGAAGCCGGGCAGCTGCGTCACCTGCGCGCCGCGTGGCGGCTGGCGGGAGACGAACACCAGCGCCGGCAGCGAGCGGTCGGCCGGCGGCGCGTAGGCGGGCGCGGGGACGAATCCGGCCAGGATCAGGAACGCCGCGGCCGCGGCGCACGCCGGCGCCCCGCGGTCGGGACCGGCGCCGGGGCGTCGTGGCATCAGGGATGGGACCCGGCGAACCGGGCGGATTCGGCAGTGCACGGGGGTCTCCGGCGGCGGATCGGGACTTTGACCGCGGGTGCGTGCGCCGTCAAGCGCACCGGGCCAGGCGTGCGCCCGGCGCGGAGCGCCCGCGGCGGCCGGCGCGTCCCCGCTCTTCGCGGCGGTTGCGCGGGTCCTGGTGCCTCCCCATACTGCCGCCCCATGCGCCACGGGCTCTCGGTTCGCATGCTGGTGGGTCTCCTGCTCGGCATCGTGCTCGGGATCGCGGCGCACCTGCTCTGGCGGGACTCGGCGGGGCTCGAGTGGTTCGTCCGCCACGTCACCGAGCCGGGCGGCCGCATCTTCCTCCGCCTGCTCTTCATGCTGGTGATCCCGCTCATCGTCTCGGCGCTCGCGCTCGGCGTCTCGGGGCTCGGCGATCTCGGGCGCCTCGGCCGGATCGGGCTCAAGACCTTGGCCTACACCGTGGTGGTGTCGACCATCGCGGTGCTGATCGGGGTCGGGATGGTGAACCTGTTCCAACCCGGCTCCGGCCTCTCTCCCGCGCTGCGCGAGCGCCTGGCCACGCAGAGCAGCGCCGCGCCGCCCGCCGCGCCCGCGGCCGGCGGCTCGGGAGTCGACTTCCTCGTCAACCTGGTGCCCAACAACGTCGTCCGCGCGATGGGCGACGGCGACATGCTGGCGGTGATGGTGTTCTCGCTCCTGCTCGGCATCGGGCTCGCGCTCACCCGCACCGAACCCGCGCGCCGGCTGGAGGAAGCACTCGAGGGCGTCTACGACGTGGTGATGCGGCTGCTCGACCTGGTCATCCGGACGGCGCCGGTGGGCGTGGCCTGCCTGCTGTTCACGCTCACCGCCCGGCTCGGCTACGACGTGCTGCGCCAGCTCGGCTCCTACGTGCTGGTGGTGCTGCTGGCGCTCGCGCTCCAGCAGTTCGTGGTCTATTCGATCTCGGTCGCGTGGCTCGGCGGCATGAACCCGCTGCGGTTCTTTCGCGGCGTTCGCGCCGCGATGCTGACCGCGTTCTCCACCGCGTCGAGCAACGCCACGCTGCCCACCTCGCTGATGGTCGCCGAGCGGGAGCTGAAGCTGCCCCGGCACGTCAGCCGCTTCGTCCTCACCATCGGGGCGACCGCGAACCAGAACGGGACCGCGCTGTTCGAGGGCGTCACGGTGCTGTTCCTCGCCCAGTTCTACGGCGTGGACCTCGCGTTCTCCCAGCAGCTCACGGTAGTGCTGATCTGCATCCTCGGCGGCATCGGCACCGCGGGGGTCCCCGCCGGCTCGATCCCGGTGGTGATCATGATCCTGGGGCTGGTCGGCATCCCCGCGGAGGGCATCGGGATGATTCTCGGGGTCGATCGCTTTCTCGACATGTGCCGCACCACGCTCAACGTCACCGGCGACCTGGCGGCCGCCGTGGTGGTGGCGCGCGGCGAGCCCGAGTACCTGCCGAAGCGGGCCTGAGGCGCCCTTTCGGACCGTCAGACCCCGCGCACGTCAAGTTATGGCAAATCCTATCGCCCCCGGTGCTACTTAAGCATGCCGCGCGCCATCCGATGGCAGACACGCAGAGCAGACCACGTTCGTCGGCGGACCAGCGGCGGGCGGGCGTGATTTCCCTGATCCCGAACCGGGTGACATCGCCCAGGCCGCGGGGCGGGCACACCGTCACCCACAGGAGACTCCAGACATGAGGCACCGTTTCCTCCTCCCCGTCGTCGCGGCCCTCGGGCTCGCCGTCGCATCCACGGCCGCACCCGCCGACCCCGCTCCCTTCAAGATCGACCCCGTGCACTCGCAGGTCGGATTCACCGTCCGGCACTTCTTCTCCAAGGTTTCGGGACGGTTCAACGAATTTGCCAGCGCGATCCAGCTCGATCCCAAGAACCTCGCGGCGTCCTCGGTCGAGGCCACCATCCAGTCGGCGAGCATCTTCACCGACAATCCGAAGCGCGACGGGCACCTCAAGAGCGGGGACTTCTTCGACGCCGAGAAGTACCCGACCCTCACCTTCAAGAGCACGAAGGTCACGCCGGGCGAGAACGGCCGGATGCAGATCGCCGGCGATCTCACGATTCGCGACGTGACCAAACCGGTGGTGCTCGACGCCGCGTTGCTCGGCGTGGGCGATGTCGGAGTCGGCGGCATGCCGGCCATGACGCGCGCGGGATTCGAGGCGACCACCACCATCAATCGCAAGGACTACGGCATCATCTGGAACAAGACCCTCGACCAGGGCGGCACGATGCTCGGTGACGACGTCACCATCACCCTCCTCGTCGAAGCGGTGAAGGACGAGCCGCAGGCACAGGCGCAGCCGGCGGCCACGAAGAAGAAGTAGCTGCGGACGCACACCCGCGGCGAACGCGGGCGTCACGGCCCCTCGATCCTCCGATCGGGGGGCCGTTCGCATGCCCGGCGTTGGCGGGGCCCGGACACCTCCCCGCCGCTGCACACGCCACCGGAACCCGGGCCGGCGCGGCGCGGCTGAAACCGGATGGCGCGCCGGGCCGTATACCCGGCATCGAACCTCACTTCCCCCTCCGCCCTGGTGCCCTGTCGTGCACGCTCTCCTGACGCTGGCCGCCGCGCTGCTGATGCCCGCGTTGCTCGCGCCGCCCCCGGCGCTCGCGGACGGCCCGCGCGCGCTCACCGTGGAGCAGTGGCGCCGCGACCTGCGGGTGCTCGCCGACACGCTGGTGGCCGTCCATCGCGACGCCTTTCACCGTCTCTCGCGCGCGGCGTTCGAGCGCCAGGTGGCCGCGCTCGACCGGCGCATCCCGCGGCTCTCGGACCACGAGGTGATCGTGGGTCTGGCCGAGATCGCCGCCGCGATCGGCGACGGGCACACCCGCCTGACGCTGCCGGAAGACCCCGCGGTCGCCTTCAGCCGCGCGCATACGCCGACCCCGCTCCCGAAGCGGCGCGAGCTGCTGTTCCACCACCTGCCGCTCAGGCTCTACCTCTACGGCGACGGCCTGTTCGTCCAGCAGGCGACGGCGGTTGCGCGCGAGGCGCTCGGCGCCCGCGTCGTGCGCATCGGGACCATGAGCGCCGAGGAGGCACTCGAGGCGATGCGCCCGCTGATCGAGCGCGACAACGAGATGGGCTTCAAGCTGCTGGCCCCGGCGCGGCTCGCGATCCCCGAGGTGCTGCACGCGCGGGGCGTGGTCGCGGACCCGAGCTCGGTGCGCGTCGTCCTCCGCGGCCGCGACGGGCGTGAGTTCGCGCTCGACCTGGCGCCGCTCGAGCCCTTCGCGCCCGCGACGTGGATCGACGCCCGCGATTCCGCGGCGGCCGTCCCGCTGTGGCTGCGCGATCCCGGGCGGACGTTTTGGGTCGAGTACCTGCCGCGCGACCGTGCGGTCTACGCGCAGGTGAACCGCATCGCCGACGATTCGCTCGAGACGCTGGCGCAGTTCTCGCGCCGGCTCGCGCGTGTCGTGGACGGTCACGCGGTGGAGCGGGTGATCCTCGACCTGCGCCTGAACGCCGGCGGCGACAACGCCCTGGGACGCGGGCTGGTTCTGGCACTCGCCCGCTCGCGCAAGGCGGATCGTCCGGGCCGGCTCTACGCCATCGTCGGCCGCGGGACGTTCTCGGCCGCCATGACGCTCGCGAGCCAGCTCGAGCAGTGGACCCACACCGTGTTCGTGGGCGAGCCCACCGGCTCCTCCCCCAGCGCCTTCGGCGACCCCCGCAAAGTGCGGCTGCCCCACAGCGGCCTCACCGTGCGCATCTCCACCGTCTATTGGCGCGGGTGGACGACCGCCGAGGACCGGCCCTGGATCGCGCCGCAGTTGCCGGCCGAACCGTCCTCGGAAGACTACCGCCTCGGCCGCGATCCCGCGCTCGAGGCGGCACTCGCCTTCCCCGCGCGCGACGGGCTCGCCGGCGTGCTGCGCGAGACGCTGCGTCGCGGCGACATCGAGTCCGCGGCCATCGCCCTCGACTGCTTCCACAACGACCCCGCTTCCGCGGACGAGTCCACCGAGCAACTGGTGAACCGCCTCGCTCGCGAGCTGCTCCAGCAGGATCGGGCGGCGGAGGCGGCGACCGTGTTCTGGCTCAACGCGCACGACTACCCGCGCTCGGCGGCCGCCCACGCCGGCCGCGGCGAGGCGCTGGAGCGGGCCGGGGAGACGCGGCAGGCGCTCGAGAGCTACCGCCGCGCGCTGGCGCTCGATCCCGGGAACGCCGACCTCGCGCGCAAGGTCGAGGCGCTCGAGCGCCGGGGCGAGGGGCTGAGGGAGTAGGGCCGGCGCCGCGGCCCGACGGCCCCCGCACAGCGCGCGATCTCGGAACGCCCGCGCGCTGGCCGCCGCGCAAGCGGCCGCCGGAGGTCCGGACGATCCGCCACCGCCGCCGCGCGACGTGGACTGGCCACGCAGGCCCCCTCGGATGCAGAATCCCGGCTGGATCTGCCCCGAGCCCCCCGGCCCCCGAAAGGCGCACTGATGTCGGCGATCTCGATCCGGCCCTACGATCCCGCGGATGCCCCGGCGCTGCACGAGGCCGCGCTGGAGTCGGCGCGCGAGGTCTACCCCTGGCTGCCGTGGTGCCATCCCGGATACACGCTCGAGGAGGCGCGGTCGTGGATCGCCTCGCAGGTCGTCGAGCGCGAGCGGGGCTCTGCCTACGAGTTCGCGGTCTTCGATGAGACCGGCCGGTTTCTCGGCGGCTGCGGCCTCAACGGGATCAACGGCGTCCACCGCTTCGCCAATCTCGGCTACTGGATCCGCAGCTCGGCCGCCGGCCGCGGCCTCACCGACCAGGCGGTCCGTGCCCTGGCGACCTGGGCCTTCGCCGGCACCGATCTCGAGCGCCTCGAGATCGTCACCGCGGTGGGCAATACCCGCAGCCAGCGCGTGGCCGAGAAGGCTGGAGCGCGCCGCGAGGGGATCCTCCGGGCGCGGTTGCTGGTGCACGGCCACCCTCACGATGCGGTCATGTACTCGATCGTGAGGGCCGACCGCACACCCGCCTGACGCGGGCCAGGCGCCATATCGCGTCTCGGGTGCGTCAGCCGAGCGGCGGGACCGTTGCGGCGACCGCGGCCCCCTCGCCCGCTTCCAGCGCGCGAATCGTCCCGCGCGCGCGCAGCCAGAGCCACACCACCTGCGCCGCGCCGCCCGCCACCAGCGCCGCGAGTGCGACGTGGAGGCCGGTGATCCGGCCGAAGGCGATCCCCGCGAAGAGCAGCGCGCCGGTGGTCACGAGATAGACCAGCACCGACTCGGTCACGCCGCGGGTGTGGCGGCTGTGGACGATCGCCCCCTGGTACCAGCTCTGGAAGACGCTCAAGCCCGGCTGGAGCCATGAAATCCAGAGCCCGATCCCGCCCAGCGCCACGAGCGCGGGCGGCAGCGCCGAGACCCGCCCGAACCACAGGGCGCCGAGCGGCGTGGCCGCGGTCACCAGCAGCGTCCCCGTCATCACCGCGGCGAGCACGAGGCTGAAGCGACGCAGCGCGGGCACGGCGCGCGGCCGATCGAGCAGCGAGACCACCACCTCGTTCATGGCGAAGCCCACGCTGCGCATGGTGAACACCAGGCCGTTGATCACCGGCCACACCGCGAGCGATTCCACCGCGCGCGGCATGCGGCTCATCGCGGCACTCGCCATCGGCATCGCCGCGAAGGCGATCAACGGCGTCAGCGCGAGCGGCGCGTAGAAGCGCAGGAAGGCCGGAAAGGTGAGCGGCTCCGCGGGTGGCGCCGGCCGCACGTGCCGGGCGATCACGGGGTGGACCACGAACCCGGCGAACACCGCCTCGCTCACCACTCCCACGGCGACCGCCAGCGTCCCCACCACGATGCCCGGCACCGTGCCGATGGTGTAGCCGATGGCGAGCACGACCGCGTTGCCCGCGAGCCGGATGGCGGTGCCGATGCCGACGGCACCCGAGCGCCCGTAGCGGATCAGCACACCCTGTTGAAAACGCCGGTAGGCGATGGAGATGGTCCACGGGGTCATGATCTGGAGTCCGCGCCGGGCGGGCTCGAGGATCTCGGCCGGAACGCCGAGGACGTCTCTCACCACCACGTAGTAGAGCGGCGTGAAGGCGACCAGCGCATGCAGCGCGGTGAGCGAGAGCCCGAGGGTGAGGGCGAAGCGCCGCACCAGGCGGTAGGACGACCAGTCCTTCGACAGCGCGGTCGAGGCGGAGAGCAGCATGATGATCGGGGCCTCGATCATCAACGACAGCGGGAACACCACCCCGCCGTAGGCAGCCAGGCTCACCGTCGGGTGCGGCAGGCGGGCCATGACGGCGCTCACCGCCGGCAGCTCGAAGCCCATGAGCAACCAGCTGGCGGCGAGCGGCCACCAGGTCCGATACACCACGCGGAGCGGGAGATCCGCTGCGTCTGCGCGATCGACGGCGGGCATGGGGGCGCGAGACTACGGTAACGCAGGCCCTCGCGGCCAGCGCCCCGCACTTGTCGTGCGGTGCCTACACCGCGCGCCGCCTCGCGCGTGCTGCACGCGAGGGGGGGCGCCGGCGCAACGTTCTCCCTGTCGTCCTCTTCACGATCGCGCCCGGGCTCGGCCGGCCCCGGCGATCGAGCATGCGCTCCGCCCTCCGCGCCAGTGCTCCGACCGCTTCCGCGAGCCGGCGCCGGCGCGTCTCGGGCCGCTTCGCCTCGCCGATCCAGCGCACGAACTGGCGCCGGCTCGCGGGCGGCCACGCCGCGAATCGGCGGTGCGCCGCCCGGTCGCGGCGCAGCGCACCAGCGATGTCCGCGGGAACCTCGACCTCGGCCGCTCGCGGGTCTCGCGACAGGCGAATCCCGATCACGTCCCCTCGATCCACGCCGAGCAGGCGCCAAATCCGACTGTGGACGAAGAGGCGATGCCTTCCCTCGCCGCGCGGCACGAGGGTCGAGCGCAAGGGCGCGGTCTCCACCCGGCCGTGAACCGGGATGTGCCCCCCTCCCCCCAGCGCAGCCGAGACCCGTGCGGGGACGTCCACGCAACGGTTGATCCCGATCGAGTGGATCTTCGCGCGAAACACGGCGGTCCTGCTCAAGCCGTGCCCTCCCCGGCGCGGGGTGACGATGGCGAGCCCGGACGGCAAGGCGCGTTCCGCCTCGCAGGCGGCGGACAGCCTGCCGCGTCCTGTCCCGCGGGTGACGGACACCCGTCGGCGTTCTGTCGTCTCACCACGCCAGGTCCAGCGCCCCGCACAGGAAGCGCACGAGCGGGGCGCTGCTGCGGCACAGCCCGGCGCAGGTCTCGAGGAATCGCGACGACGTGGCGCGCCGCTCGTCGAGCTCGGCGAACGTCACGATGTCCTTGCGCTTCAAGTCTTCGACGAACGGATGGTCGGGATCGAATCCGCGCGGCGGGCGGCTGAGCGTGTCGCCGGAGAACCGGTGCGTGGTCCGAAACGCCTTCGCGGTCTTGATGCGTCTCCACGCCGCGCCGTCCTCCACGATCGCGCGCCGGATGCGCGCCAGCGTGGGGCCGTCCGGGCGCCAGATGCCCGCGCCGAGGACCACGCCGTCGGGCCCGAGGTGGAGATACCAGCCGGGGGTGTGCACGTCCTTGCCGCGCTCGTGGGGGAAGCGCGCGGCGGCGGCGGTCTTGTAAGGCTGCTTGTTCTTCGAGAAGCGCACGTCACGATAGATGCGGAACATCGATCCCCCCACGGGCGCCGGGTCGGCGACGAAATGGGGGCTGATGCGGCGGAGCAGGGGATCGAAGTCGGCGATGAAGCGCAGCATCGGGTCGCGCACCTGCTCGAGGTAGCGCGCCTTGTTGCGCTCGAACCACTCGCGGTTGTTGTGACGCCGGAGCTGGCGAAGAAACGTGAACAGCTCGGGTCTGAACTGCACTTAGAATCCAAACCTTTCCGGCTCCCACACCAGCCCCAGCTCGCCGGGCGGGGCCATGTAGCCGAGCAGGGCGCTGGCCGCCACCACCGACGGGCTCGCGAGGTAGCCCTCGCCGCCGAGCCCCATGCGGTTCGTCCAGTTGCGGTTGAAGCTGGTGATCGCGCGCTGGCCGGGCCCCAGCGCATCGGGCCCCTGCCCGAAGCACGGGCCGCACCAGCTCTCGCGGATCTGCCCTCCCACCGAGCGGAACGTGTGCGCGATCGACTCGCCGTCGAGCCGCGCGTCGGGCCGCTCGATCTGCCGCTTCACCCCGCCCGAGCCCGGGAAGATCACGAACTCCTTCGCGGCCTGGGTGAACCCCAGCGCGCGCGCCGACTTCAGCACCAGCGCGGCGGACAACAGGTCGTCGTAGCCGCCGTTGGTGCACGATCCGATCATCGCCTTGTCGAACGTGATCCGCTCCTTCGCCACCTCTTCGGCCGCGAAGGCATTCCCGGGGCTGAACGGTTTGGCGATCATCGGCCGCACGTCGGGCAGGGCCAGGGTTTCGTCGATCTCCCACGCCACGTCGGCGCCGGGCGCGATGCGCGGATAGGGCAGATCGCGCATGCCCTTGGCCTCGAACCAGGCGTCGGTGATGTCGTCCGGCGCGAAGATGCCGTTCCAGCTCTCCGCCTCGGCCATCATGTTGCAGATGGTGTTGCGGTACGCGATCGGCAGCTGGCGGTCGCCGTCCACGAACTCCACGCTCATGCCCTGCGATTGCTTGGCACCCCAGCGGCGCAGCAGCTCGAGCACGATGTCCTTCCCCGTCACCCAGGGCGGCAGCGCGCCCTGGAACACCACGCGCCGCGACCGGGGCAACGTCGTGTAGATGTACCCGGTGCTCCAGCCGAAGCCGAGCGTGGTCGAGCCCACGCCGATGCCGATCGCGCCGTAGGCGCCATAGGCGCGCGAATGCGAGTCGGCGCCTGGAATCATCATCCCCGGCATCACCAGCCCCTGCTCGGGGAAGTAGAAGTGGAAGATGCCGTCGCCGGGGACGGCGTAATAGGGCCGCTCGATTCCGTGGAGCTTGGCGAACGCCCGGCCGATCGAGGTCTGCCGCTCGTCCGCCTCGACTCCGGTGAACACGAAGTGGTCGTTGGCGATCGCGATCTGGCGCGGGAAGCTGGTGTCGCCGCCGGTGATCTGGTTGAAGGTGTGGATCGCGAACGGCGCGGTGCCGTCCGAGGCCGGCAACAGGTCGGCGTAGACGCGCAGCGTCGCCCCGGGCCGCACCTCGGCCGTCTTGTCCACGCGATGCGCCCAGACGATCTGCTCGGTGGTGGTCAGGGTGCGCGCGGTCGCCGGATCGGGCCACACGATCTCGGGCCGGCGCTCGACGGAAGTGCGGAACTCGCGCCGGCCCAACGCGAAGATGCCGCCGCTGCGGCGGATCTCGTCCTCCTTGGGGGTGAGCGGCACCGGCTCGTAGGCCTTCCCCCGCGTCTCGTTGCGCAATCGGCGCGTCTCGGGATCGAAGGAGAACTCGTCTCCGTCCTGCGCGTCGGCCACCGCCTCCGGGCTCTGCACCACGTGCAGCCCGAGGTTGAAGGCGTTGCGGCGGAAGATGTCGCCCATGTTGTGGCCGCAGACCACGACCAGCTCGAGCCCCACCTCCTCGGCCACGCCCTTGAGCCCCGCCGGGCTCATCTCGCGCGACGAGCCGATGGCGAAACGGTCGCCGGCGACGAGGAAGGTCTCGCCGCGATGGACGCGCTCGCGGAAGTCGGGCATGAGGTGGCGGAACGACCCGGCCTTCCAGCGCTCGTCCAGCGTCTCGAGGCTCTCCGACACGCAGTCCGTGGCCGGGGTGATCTGGTCGGTATCGATCGCATCGAGCTTCTGTCCCGGGCGCCTGGGGTCCCAGAAGATCAGCGCGCGCCCGCCGACCAGGCGGGCGGCCGGGTCGTGGGCCGGCGCATCGCCGGGACGCGGCGGGGCGAGGGCGTCCGGCGTCACGCCGGGTTTGAGGCGGGCGGGCTGGATCGCGTGCATGGACGGGAGATCTTCCGGGCCGAGCGGGTGCGCGAGTGATGCGGCGGGCGACTCGCGCGCGATGCTACCCCGGCGTCGCGCGGCCGGGCAAGCCGCGGCCCGGGAAGCGTCTCAGCCGAGCGCGGCGCGCGAGTCCAGGGGCATGGGGGAGGATTCGAAGACGCGGGTCTCGAGCACGTGGTTCTTGTTGACCACCAGCGGCCCGAGGTCGGTCACCAGCACGAAGAAGTCCTCCACTCCATTGAGGAAGTCGGAGGCGCGGTTGAGATCCTCGGGCAGCTCCATCTGGATCAGCCCATCCACCAGCCGGCCGTCGCGGAACAGGACCTGGACGCGCTCCTCGCGGGTGACGAGGTAGTTGGGCGGGCACACCATTTCACGCTGCACGCCGGGTCCGGGCTGCACCCAGTCCACGTTGACGCGGGTGACGAGCAGCACCGCCCCGTCTTCCTCGCGAATGAACGGGAACACCCTCAGGCTGAGATTGACGAGATCGAGGATGGTCTCGGGACCCGAGTGGAACTCGTCCTGGGAAGCGAGCGAGAGGAATCCTTCGACCGGGCTCTGCCCTGGCTGGGCGATCCGGACGGGGACGCGGATCTTCTCGATGTACTGGGGCATGCCGGTTCCTTCCCTGTCGATGAACGTCCTGGTGGTGCGGTTATCGGACGGCCCCGACCGCCAATTGAGCCCGAAACCCGACCCTTCTTGCCACTGGAGTCATCAGGCCAAACGTCCGAAAACAAAAGGGAAACGGCCGGGCCCCCCGGGGTCGCGGGCGACCAGGGGCCAGACCTCGGGCGCGGCCCCCCCTCACTCCAGCAGGCGACCACCAGCCATGGCTCGAATCGACGCGATCCTCAAGCTGGTCAAGGAGCACGGGGCCTCCGACCTCCACATGACCACCGGGGCGCCGCCCATGGTGCGCATCAACGGGGAGATCACGCCCATTCCCTACCGGGAGCTGACGCGCGAGGTGAACGAGCTGCTCCTGTTCGAGATCATGGACGCCGCCACGCGCGCCCGCTTCGACCAGATGCGCGATGCGGACTTCTCCTACGAGGTGCCGGGCGAGGTGCGGGTGCGCTGCAACATCTACGAGGAGGCGCGCGGGGTGGCCGGCGCCTTCCGCATTCTGCCCAACCTGGTGCCCACGCTCGACCAGCTCGGCCTGCCGGCGCACCTCAAGCGGCTCACCGAGACCTCGCGCGGCCTGGTGATCGTGACCGGCCCGCCGGGCACCGGCAAGTCGAGCACGCTGGCGGCGATGCTGGACCAGATCAATCGCACGCAGCGCAAGCACATCCTCACCATCGAGGATCCGATCGAGTTCCGGCACGACAACCACCTGTCCATGGTGTCCCAGCGCGAGGTCGGGCGGCACACGCCGTCGTTCGCCCAGGCGCTGCGCGGCGCGCTGCGCGAGGATCCCGACATCATCATGGTGGGCGAGATGCGCGACACCGAGACCATGTCGCTTGCGCTCACCGCCGCCGCCACCGGCCAGCTGGTGTTCGCCACGCTCCACACCATGAGCGCGCAGCAGACGGTGGACCGGATTCTCGATTCCTTCGACGGGGAGCGCCAGTTCCAGGTGCGTTTGATGCTGGCGGAGTCGCTCAAGGGCGTGCTCGCCCAGCGCCTGATCCGCCGCAAGGACCAGACCGGCCGCGTGCTCGCGCTGGAAGTCCTGATCGGCACCGGCGCCGCGGCGGCGCTCATCCGCGAGAAGAAGACCTTCCAGCTCGCGACGGTGATCCAGACCGGGAAGCGCGAGGGGATGCAGTCCATGGACGACGCGGTGATGTCGCTGGTGCGCGAAGGCGTGATCGCCCCCGAGGATGCGGCGCCGCACCTCAGCAGCCGCGAGCTGCTCGGCCCGCAGCGCCCGCCCGCGGCGCGCCCCGAAGCGGCGTGATGGGCGCGGCACCCGTCGAATTCGGCGGGGATCTGGCGCTGCTGAGCGTCTTCGACCTCGGCCAGCTCCTGATGCTCAACCGCGCCACCGGCCGGCTCACGCTCTTCGAGGGTGAGCGCAAGGGACTCCTGTTCTTCCAGGACGGGCGGATCATCAACGCCGTGGACGAGGCCTCGCACGAGGGTCCGCTCGCGGCCTACCGGCTGTTCGCCTGGAAGAGCGGGCGATTCGACTTCCGCCCCGAAGCGCCCGGCGGCGCACCGCTCCTGATCCGCGAATCCACCGAGTCGCTGATGCTGGAGGCGGCGCGGCGCATGGACGAGGCCGCCGAGCTCGACGCCCCGACCGAGACCGAGACCGAGCGCCTGCTCGGGCGCCGCGCCGCGCTGGACGAGCTGCGCGAGGCCTTCGGTCACGTCGCGCGCGAAGCCACCGGCCGGCGGCAGCCGTGGTCCGGCGGATCCCCGGCGACGCTGCTGGACGTGTTGCGCGAGGCGGAAGACCGGTTGGTGGTGCGTCCCGATCGATCGCCGCGCCTCTTCTGCGGGGGCATCTGGTGCGCCGCCTCCGAGAGCGTGCTCGATCCCGCGGGCTACCAGTCGCTCAAACAGGAGATGCTGGCCCCGGCGGCGGGCTCGGGTCCCGAGTCCCGAGAGGCGGGCGGCGCCACGCACACGATCCGCATCGACGCCGAGCACGCCTTCGCGGTCACGGCGATCGGCAACGGGCCCGGCGAGGCCCTGTGGATCCGCCGCATCGCGGTCCGCCCGCCGGACGCGACCCAGCTGGCGGGCCCGCTCGAGCGCCTCGGCGGGCTGATCGACCAGCCGGAGGCGCTGATCCTGGTCGGCGGTCCAGAGGCCAGCACCACGGAGCTGCTGTTCCACTCCGTCGTGGCGCTCACCGCCCGCCGGCGAGCGGGCGCCCTGCTGCTGGTGGCCGACGTCCCGGCCTTCGATCACGCCGACGAGTCCGGCGCGGTGCTGCAGGTCACCCCCGCCGAGGCCGCCGCGGCACAGCTCGCCGTGCGCCCCGACGTGGTCGCCCTGGAGGCGGCGTGCGCCGATCCGGCCTTCCTGCGGGCCATGAGTCTAGCGCCGCTGGTGCTGGCGGCAATCACCGCACAGGCCGTCGAGGCGATGCCCGCGCGATGGAGCGCGATCCTGCGCGCCGCCGGGCTGCCGGCCGAGGCCGCCTACGCCGGCCGCTCGCGGGTGGGTTTCGTCTTCGGCGGCCGCCGCGATGCCGAAGGCCGCATCGCGTTCGACGTGCGCGCGGCCAAACCGCAGGGCGCGGGACACGAACCCGCAGCCGAGCCCCAACCGCTCGACCCCTAGTGTTCCGGCCGCCGCCGGCGGCCTAATCCACTATCCTCGTGACGGTTGCGCCGCCGGGTCCGGTCGCCCGGCGGGCCTGCGGACGGACGCCCAGGCCTGCCCCGGCGTCTTCCGCGGTGCTCGCGCATCCCAAGAACCCTACGGAGCCGGTCGCCGCTCGCTCCACCCGCCGGCCGCGGCGGCGGAACGTGTCCCGGCGCGCCCAGGCCCGACGACGAACCCGGCCGCGGAAGCGGCTCGGGGCCCCGCCCGAACCTCGAGGAGTGCGACATGGACCGGTTCATCCTTCCGATTTCCGGCGGCGAGTCCGGCGGCATTGCCGCCGGCGGCGATGGCGCCCATGCCGCCGACGATGGCGAACTGCTCGACGCCTACTCGCGCGCCGTGGTCGGCGCGGTCGAGGAGGTGGGGCCCGCGGTGGTCAACATCGAGGTGCAGATCGCGCCCACGACCCGGCGCGGCGGACCGCCCCGCCGTCGTGCGGGCGGCAGCGGCTCGGGCTTCCTCATCGCTCCCGACGGCCTCGCGCTCACCAACAGTCACGTGGTCCACGGCGCGGTGCGGATGGACGTCACTCTGCGCGATGGCCGGCGCATGGAGGCCACACTGGTGGGCGACGATCCCGACACCGATCTCGCCGTGATCCGCCTCCATGGCGCCGAGTTCCCCCACGCCCGTCTTGGCGACTCGGCGGCGCTCAAGCCCGGCCAGCTCGTGATCGCGATCGGCAACCCGCTCGGCTTTCAGACCACGGTGACCGCCGGGGTGGTGAGCGCGCTCGGGCGCTCGCTGCGTGCGCGCACCGGGCGCCTGATGGACGACATCATCCAGACCGACGCCGCGCTCAATCCCGGAAACTCGGGCGGGCCGCTGGTGAACTTCCGCGGCGAGGTGGTGGGCGTGAACACCGCGGTGATCCTGCCCGCCCAGGGACTGTGCTTCGCGCTCCCGGTGAACACCGCGCGCTTCGTGGCCTCGCGGCTGGTGCGCGACGGACGCATCCGCCGCGGCTGGCTCGGCGTGGGCGGCCAGAACGTGGACCTGGTGCGCCGGGTGGTGCGGGCCGAGGCCCTGGAGACCAAGACCGGTGTTCTCGTGCTCCATCTCGAGCCCGGTAGCCCCGCGGAGCGCGCCGGCCTCGAGCCCAATGACATCATCGTCGGTCTCGGGGGCGAGGCGGTCCGCCACGTCGACGACCTCCATCGCCTGCTCACCGAGCGGCGCATCGGCGAACCCACGGAGCTGCTGGTCATCCGGCAGTGGAAGCGCCAGACGCTGGAGATCACCCCGACAGAATCCCCCGCCTCGCGTGCGGACTGAGCACCTCACACCCCCCGCGGAGCTGCGCGGCTGGAGTCCGTTCGTCGGCCTGGAGGTGGAGTACAGCCTGATCGAGCGCTCGGCGGAGCGCGAGCTGCTGCCCATGGCGCGCGCCGGGAGTCCCAGGTGCGCGACAACTTGGCGGC
>Ga0154739_1095_pt1 | contig 20871 bp, 22 predicted proteins | sample Rifle2008BG16ft_FD_105747 | JGI IMG/M metagenome (GOLD analysis project Ga0154739, IMG submission 105747) | Candidatus Eisenbacteria bacterium RBG_16_71_46 | reverse complement strand
GAGTTCCACCCCTGCGACCGGCCTGGAGGACGAGCCCGACCGTGAAGACTTCGATCACCGCGACCGCCCGGCGCCCAGAGTCTGGCCACGAGGCCGAGGAACCGCGCGCCGCTGTCCCGGATCGCAACCTGGCGGTCCAGGCCGTGGGGCTCACCAAGCACTACCTGAATCCCTGGACGTTGCGGCGCGCCCGCGGGCTCGAGAGCCTGAGTCTCTCGATCCACCGCGGCGAGGTCCTGGGGCTGCTCGGACCCAACGGCGCGGGCAAGACGACCACGATGAAGATCCTCACCGGCCTGCTGCGCCCCAGCGCCGGCCGGGCCTGGATCCTGGGCGAGCCGGTGGACCGGACCGCCAGCCGCAGGCGGCTGGGCTTCCTGCCCGAGCAGCCGTACTTCTACGACTACCTCACCGGGCTCGAATACCTCGAGCTCGCGGGCCAGCTCTCGGGTCTCGGCGGCCACGAGGCCTCGAGGCGGGCGCGGCGCTGGCTCGGGCGCGTCGGGCTCGGCGATCGCCCGCGCCTCGGGCTGCGCAAGTATTCGAAGGGCATGCTCCAGCGGCTCGGCCTCGGCGCGGCGCTGGTCCACGAGCCCGAGGTGCTGATCCTCGACGAGCCGATGAGCGGGCTCGATCCCTTCGGCCGCCGCGACGTGCGCGAGCTGATCCGCGAGCAGCACGAGCGCGGGACGACGGTGCTGTTCTCGTCGCACATCCTGCCCGACGTGGAGATGCTGTGCGATCGCGTGGCGATCATGCTCGAGGGCCGGCTCGCCAGCCTGGCCCCGGTGGGCCAGCTGGTGCACGACACCCGCCACCGGGTCGAGATCCGCTGCACCGGGGTGTCGATGGTGGTGCTGCCCGGCGAATGGCGGGAGCTGGTGCGCCGCTGGGACACCGCGCAGGAGACGGTCTTCGAGCTCGCGAGCGAAGAGCTGCTGTCGCCGGTGCTCGAGTGGCTGCTGCGCACCGGCGTGCGGGTGCGCGCGGTGACGCCGCAGCGCGCCGGCCTCGAGGAGCTGTTCATCGCCGCCGCCGGCGCCGGTGACGGCCCCGGCCGCGACCGGAGGAGCGCATGACCGCCCTCGTCATCGCCCGCAACACGTTCCGCGAGGCCACCCGCGGCCGCGTGCTCGTGGGGCTGATCGCGGCCGGCCTGGTCGCGCTGGGGGCGACGCAGGCGCTGAGCCCGCTGGCGCTCGGCGAAGGGACCCGCATCACCACCGACTTCGGCCTCAGCGCCATCACCTTCCTCGGCCTGGTGGTGGTGCTGATGGAGGGCGCGAGCATGGTGGCCAAGGAGATCGAGCGGCGCACGATCTACAACCTGCTGTCGCGGCCGATTCCGCGGGGGACCTACCTGGTCGGCAAGTGGGTGGGGCTCAGCGCGGCACTGTGGTTGCTGACCGCGGTGCTGGGCACGGCCCTGTGGGTGGTGCTCGCGCTGCGCGGCGCGGCCGGGCTGGGCGGTGGCGTGGCGGCGGCGGTGTTCCTCGCCGGGCTCGAGCTGAGCGTGGTCACCGCGCTGGCGGTGCTGTTCTCGGCGCTCTCCACGCCGGTGTTGTCGGCGCTCTACACGCTGGGTTTCTACGTCGCGGGACAGTGGACCTACGACATCCGCGGCTTCGCGACCAAGTTCCCGCCCGGGATCGGCCGCGCGCTCGAGGCGGCGGCGAACCTGCTCCCGAACCTGCCGCTGTTCAACGCGCGCACGCTGGCGGCCGACGGCCTGGCGCCCTCGGCCGCCTACCTGGCGATCGCCGCAGGCTACGCGGCGCTCTACGTCGCCTGCGTGCTGTGCCTGGCGACCGCGGCGTTCGAGACCAAGGACTTCAAGTGAGGGTCCCGCCCGCGTTCCCGGGCGCCGGGCTCGACCGGCGCCGCGTGCGTTTCCTGGGGGCGTGGATGCTGGCGCTGGCGCTCGGCGCCGGCGCCTTCGCGCTGGCCGACCACTCGTACCGGCGGCTGCCGCATCCGCACCCGCTCGAGGAACTGGCCTACTACCCCTCGGGCGACGGCTTGCGGCCTACGTTGCTGGGGCATACCGAGAGTGCGGCGGACCTGGCTTGGCTGCGCGCGGTGCAGTATTACGGCGAGCACCGCCGCAGCGACAACCGCTTCGACCGCATGTACCACGTGTTCGACATTCTCACCACGCTCGCCCCGCACTTCCGGACCGCCTACGTGTTCGGAGCGTTCGCCTTGGCCCAGGAGGGCGGACAGTTCGCGCGGGCCGAGCAGCTGATGCTCAAGGGTCTCGACGCCAATCCCGCCAGCGGGCAACTCGCCTTCGAGCTGGGGTTCCTCTACTACGTCCGCCCCGGTCAGCGCGACCTGTCGCACGCGGCGGAATACTTTCAGCAGGCCGCCCGCCAGCCGGACGGCCCGCCCCAGGCGTTGCGCTTCGCCGCCTTCGCGCGCCAGAGCGCGGGCGACCTGACGGTCGCCTACGAGTTGTGGGCCAACGTCTTGGAGCATTCCCCCAACGTCTACCTGCGGGAAATCGCCCAGCGCGAGATGACCACCATCCGCGAGGCCCTGGCCGAGGGCCGGAAAGAGCGTGCGATCAAGCGTCTAGCGGTCCCGGGGGTGCGGCTGCAATGAGGCGCCGCCCCACGCTGCTGGGCGGGGGGCCGGGTACCAAGAACGCGCTCAAGAAAATTCGCCCAGCGTCCGATGTGTAATACGGCAGGCCGCGACAGACGGCCAACCGCCGAGCGTCGATCGTACCGCGTGCGCATCCCGGCCCGCGGTCCAGCCGAGTGAGCCGGCCGAGACCCGGATCGCTTTCAGGGAGTGAAGAGATGCTCTTCGGAAAGAAGCAGTCCCTCGTGGGGCTCGACATCGGCAGCCACACGATCAAAGCGGTCGAACTGGAGTCCTTGGGCAACAAGGGCTTCCGCCTCACCAACTGGGGCATCTCCGCTCCGCTGGCCGAGGCCATCGTCGACGGCGAGATCATGGACCGGCAGCTCGTGACCGATGCGATCTCCAATTTGCTCGAGTCGCGCGCCATCAAGTCGCGCAGCGTGGTGGCCGCGGTGAGCGGTCGCGCCGTGATCGTGAAGAAGATCACGATGAACCGCCTCTCGCCGGAGGACGCGAAGCAGGCGGTGTACTGGGAGGCCGAGCAGCACGTCCCCTACGACATCAACGACGTGTCGCTCGACTTCGAGATCCTCGGTCCGGCCCCCAACGACCCGAAGCAGATGCAGGTGCTGCTGGTCGCGGCCAAGAAGGACATGGTGATGTCGTTCAGCGACCTCATCCGCGAGTCCGGGCTCCAGCCGCTGATCGTCGACGTGGACTCGTTCGCCGCGCAGAACGCGCTCGAGGCCAACTACGAGTTCACCCCGCAGGATGTCGTCGCGATCCTCAACATCGGGGCCGAGATCACCAACATCAACATCACCCAGGGCGGGGTGCCCTACTTCACGAAGGACCTGCAGGTGGGAGGCACCAGCTTCACCGAGGCCGCCCAGCGCAAGTTCAGCCTGAGCCAGGCCGAGGCCGCCGCCGCCGTGCGCGGCGAGTCGAGCGCCGGGCTCGAGGTGGTCCCCGTGATCGAACAGGCCTGCGAGGGGCTGGCCACCGCACTCGAGCGCGCGCAGGCGTACCTGCGGACCGCCGGCGAGGCCGGCACGGTGACGCGGGTCATGCTGTGCGGCGGAAGCGCGATGACCCCGGGCGTGGCCGAGTTCCTGCAGCGCCGGTTTGGCGTGCCGGTCGAGATCGCGAATCCGCTGGCGCGCATCGCCTACGATCCCGCGCTGTTCGCGGGTCAGGACGTCATGAAGGTGGCGCCGCTTCTGACGGTCGGCATCGGGCTCGCGTTGCGCCGCCTGGGAGACAAGAAATGATCCGCATCAATCTCCTTCCGCGGGAGGACAAGGGCCAGCGCAAGGCCACGTTCAGCTTCCACGCGGCCGACCTGATCGTGCCGGTCGCGGTTCTGGTGGCGGCGGGACTGGTCATGGCAGGTACCGCCTTGTCGCAGCGCTCGCGGGCCACGGCGCTCAACCGCGCGATCGTCGAAGTGGACAGCCAGTCGCGGGCGCTCGCGCCCCAGATCGAGCGCGTCAACCGTCTGGCGCAAGAGCGCGCCGAGTTGGACCTGCGGCTCGGCATCATCAACCGTCTGGAAAAGGGACGTACCCAGGGCGTGCGACTCATGGACGAGCTGGCGCGCTGCGTCCCCGACCACCTCTGGCTGACCTCCGCGACGCAGGATGCGGGTAGCGCGATCAGTCTGGAGGGGGTCACCCATTCGAATCTGGTGGTCTCCGATTTCATGTCGAGGCTGGAGCGCTCGCCGATGTTCGCCGACGTCGAGCTCGGCGTGGCCGAGCGCACGCAGATGGCCGACCACAACCTGGTGAAGTTCCGCCTCACGTGTCAGGTGACGCCGGACGAGCCGGCCAACTAGGAGACCGCCATGGGCAACATCGATCTCAAGAACCCGACGATCCAGAAGATCCTTCTCAGCGTGGTGGTGGCGGTGGGCCTGCTCGCGGTCTTCTTCTTCACGCACTTCCTGCCGTTCGGCTACCCGAACCAGAACGATCACCTGATCACGCTCAAGGCGGACTTCGAAAAGAAGTCCACGGACCTGGCCCGCGCCCGCGCGAGCGTGGCGGACCTGCCGCGGTTCGAAGCCGAGTACGAGCAGCTCCACCAGCGCTGGGCATCGGCGGCGGAGCTGCTGCCGGTGGACCGGCAGCTGCCGGGCCTGTTGCGCCGCATCACCCTGGCCGCGCAGCAGACCGGAGTGGAGTGCGTCACCTTCCGGCCGGCCTCGAGGAAGCAGGAGCAGTACTACACCGAGATGCCGCTGCAGCTTTCGGTCTATGGGGGCTATCACCAGGTCGGCTCGTTCCTCGCCGAGATGGCGAACATGCGCCGGATCATCACGGTCGCGAACATCAAGCTCAGGTCGAATACGTCATCGGACGACGCCACGGCCACCACGGTCGCCGATTTCACGGCCTCCGCCTACACCCTGAACAGCGCTCCCGCCAGTGCCCCGGCAACGGCGGATGCCGCGAAGCAGAGAGGAGACTCGTAATGAGCGCCCCCCGTCCCCGTCGTTCGGCACCGTCCCGCGCCGGCGAGCTGCGCGCGCTGACGGGCATGGCCCTCGCCGGACTGCTGCTCGGCGGGGTGGCGACGCTGGTGCTGAGCGCCGCGGGCCAGTGGATGGGCCCGGCGACCGCCCTGGCGGCCGGCGATCCCGCGGCCGCCTCGGGCGCCCAGACGGTCTACAGGCGCGCGGTGGATCGCGCGGCGGGGGTGCAGGCGACCTCGCAGAAGCTGGCCGACGAGAAGAACGCGGCCGCGGGTGTCGGCCCGGCGCCACCGGCCGCGGCGGCGAAGACCGCCACGCCGCCGGCCAAGATCGCCGCGACCGCCGTCAAGGCCGCCGCGGCGCCTCCCGCCGTGGCGGCAACCGCCCCAAAGGCTTCGCGGCCGGCCGGCACGTCGATGCCGACTGCGCCGACCCTGCGCTCCGCGCCGGGTCCGACCGCGGTGCGCACCATGGCCCGCGTCGACGAGCAGGTGACGTTCCAGTACAACGCGCTCGGGCGGCGGGATCCTTTTCAGCCGCTGGTCGGCGGGGAATTCGTGGGCATGGACATCGGCGGGGACGCCCCTCCCGACATCGGCGGCATCAAGGTGGTGGGCATCGTGTGGGGGGCCGAGGACCGCTTCGCGATGGTCGAGGACGCCCGCGGCAACAGTATGGTGCTGCGCCGGGGCGACAAGGTGATGAACGGTGTCGTGCGGGAGCTCAAGCGGGATGCCGTCGTCGTGCAGCTGACCGCGGATGGTCAGTCTGAGTCGGTGTCGATTCCATTGACGCGGAAGGGAGATCAGTCGAATGCGAACCGGTAAGGTCCTGGCGGGCCTCGCAATGATCGCCGGCGCGTGGCTGGCGACGCTCGCGGCCTCGCCGGCCGTGGCCCAGGAAACGAGCGCAATGAGGCGGGTGGGCCTGGTGTCGACCGGCTCCGGCACGTTCAGCATCGACGTGGAGGGCGCCGACATCCGAACGGTGGTGAGGGCGATCGCGGAGTTCAGCGGTCGCAACATCGTCGTCGCCAACGAGGTCAAGGGCACGGTCAAGGCCTCGCTGCGCAACGTCGGATGGCGGGAGGCGCTACGCACCATCCTGCGCACGAACGGTCTCGACTACACCGAGGAAAACGGCATCCTGCGGGTGGACGACGCCGCCAAGCTGGGGAACGAGGCGGTCGAGCGCGAGACCGCCCGCGCCAAGCAGATGGATCTGGCGGCGCTCGAGACCCGCATCATGAAGCTCAACTACGCCAATGCCGGCGAGCTCACGACGGCGCTGCAGGCGGCGCTCACCCGTCGCGGCACGATCCAGGTGGAGAAGCGCACCAATTCGCTCATCGTCACCGACCTTCCCCAGAACGTGGACCGGGTCGAGGCGATGGCGATCAACCTCGACTCCACGACGCCGCAGATCGAGATCACCGCCAAGCTGGTGGACGTGGACGCCGAGGCGCTGCGTGGTCTCGGCATCGAGTGGAACCTGGGCGGGCCGTCTCAGTACTTCACCGGACCCATCTCCGGAACCGCGCACGTCCCCAACCCGGGGCCCGGCCAGGACATCGGCGGGGAGCACACGACCGGGATCGCCGATCCCACCACCCGGATCAACTACGGCGTCTTCCAGGACTGGGGCTCGATCGAGGCTCAGCTGCAGATGCTGGAGCAGAATCGCAAGGCCAACATCATCTCCAACCCGCGCATCACCACGGTCGACAACCGCGAGGCGAAGATCCTGGTCGGGCAGAAGATCCCGCTCATCATCCAGGACGTCGCCGGCAATCCGGTGTCGCAGCTGCAGACCATCGGCATCCAGCTCAAGGTCACGCCCCACCTCACCCAGGACAAGAAGATCATCATGGACCTGCATCCCGAGGTGAGCGACCTCTCGGCCCAGAGCACGGTGCAGGGCGGCGTGATCATCAACACCAGCGAAGCCGACACCCGCGTGATGGTCGACGACGGACAGACCGCCGTCATCGGCGGCCTGATCCGCACCAACGATCAGGTGATCAAGCGCGGCGTGCCGTTTCTGAAGGACGTGCCGCTGCTCGGGATGTTGTTCAGCTCCACCAACACCACCCGCCAGAACCGCGAGTTGATCATCTTCGTGACTCCGCGGATCATCGGGCCGGTGGCCTCCAACTAACGCCGTTCGAGCACAGCGGGCCGCGGCCGTCGGTCTTCGGACCGGCGGCCGTTCCGCGTTGAGGCGGGCGCGGCGGCGCGCGTCCACACGGCGCTCGGAGCGCGCTCGGGGCCGAGCCCGCTGTGCTACGCTCCGCGGATGCGAGGATTCGTTCCCGACCGGCCGATCGCGCTGGTCGGGCTGATGGGTGCGGGCAAGAGCGCGGTCGCGCGGGTGCTGGGCGAGCGCCTGGGTGCCGTGACCGCCGATCTCGACGCCATGCTGGAAGCCGAGGAGGGGGGCACGGTGGCGGAGTTGTTCGCGCGCGCCGGCGAGCCCTGGTTCCGGCGCCGTGAGGCCGAGTTGCTCGAGCAGGCGCTCGCGGCCGGCGCGCGCGTTCTCGCCTGCGGCGGGGGCGTGGTGCTGGATCCCGGGAGCCGGGTGCGGCTGCGCGAACGCTGCCGCGTGGTGTGGCTGGAGGTCGCTCCCGACGAGGCCGCGCGCCGCGTCGGCGCCGGCGCGGCGAGCCGCCCGCTGCTGGCCGGCGCCGACCCGCGTGCGCGGCTCGAGGCGCTGCTCGCCGAGCGCGCCGCGCTCTATGCCGAGGTTGCGGAGTTTCGCATGCCCACCGACGGCCGCGGACCGGAGGCGGTCGCTGAAGCGGTGCTGGCCGCCTTGGCCGGAGGCGGGGCGTGAGGTCCGGCCGGCGCGCCGCGTGCGCGATCGCCCTGGCCGGCGCCGCGGCACTCGCGTTACCCGCGTGCGCACCCCATCGCCTGGCCCCGCCCGCGCTCGAGGAGGGCCAGGTGCGGGCGCGCTTCGTCCGTGCGCTCGCGGAGCGCGCCGAACGCGCGCGCGCCGTCGAGGCCCGCGTCGCGCTGTGGCCGCATTCCGCCTCGAGGGGCGCGCTGCCGGGCGCGGAGGCGGTGCTGCTGCTGGCCGCCCCCGACGCGTTCAGGTTGCGCGTGGGCTCGAGCTTCGGCACCGCGCTCGATCTCGGAGCGCATGACGACAGCGTCGTCGCCTACGTGCCCTCGCGGCGGCTCGCCGTGCGACTGGGCGCGGCGGGGGAATCCCTCGGCGTGCGCTCGCCCGCGGCGGTGGTGTGCCGGGCGCTCGGGGCGACGTGGAACCCCGACGCCGCGGCATGGGCCGCGCCGGAACGGAGCGACAGCCTGTTGGTGGTGCGTTGGCTCGAGGATGGCGATTCGCTCGCGCTGGGCGTGGGGACCAGCGGGCTACCCCGCTGGGCGCGGATCGCGCGGCCCGACGGGCCGGCGCTCGATGTGCGCTACCCGGCCTGGAGCTGGGTGGACGGGGCGAGCTGGCCCACGGGCGTCGCGTTGTCCGACGGCGGCGGGCGCTTCCAGGTCGAGTGCCGGCTGCGGCACGTGCGATTCGCCGCCCGCCCCGATCGGCGCCGGCTGGCGGTGGTGACGCCGGCGGACGCGGGCCGCCTCGGCTGGCTGGGGCTGCGGCGGGCCCTCGAACGCCTGGAGGAGCTGTGACGCCGCGCACCGCGGCCGCGGCCGCGCTGCTGGTGGCGCTGCTTCCGGCGCCGTGCCGGGCGGCGGCCCCGGCCGATTCCGCGGCGACCCGGCCGCCGCTGGTCGCGACGCGCGCGCTGGTGCGCCGGCTTGCGGCCAGCGGGCGGGCCGAGGTCTCCCTCACCCGCGAGTCGGTGGATCCGCTGTCGGGCCGCGCGGTGCGCCTGCGCGGCCGGCTGGTGCTCGAGCCGCCCGACCGCGTGCGTCTCGACTTTCCGGACACCGGCGAGCGCGTCACGCTGCGCTCGGACGGCGGCGAGTGGCTGCAGCGCTCGCTCCAGCAGATGCTCCGCCTCGATCCCGCCCACGTGGCTCCGGCGCTGCGCTGGTGGCGGCTGTTCCTCGACCGCGGCGGTGACCGGTTCCGCGAGCGCTCGTTCGGACCCAAGGAGTTCGTGGTGGTGCCGCGCGACCCCGCCGCGGGCGGGGACAGCGTGCGCGTGGTCCTCGGCGCCGGCGGCCTGCCCGCCCAGGTGCGTGTCGGTGGGCCGGGGGAGGAGGCCGTCTACCGGCTCGCCGACTGGCGCTTCTCGCCGGCGCGCGGGCGGGCGGACTTCGTGCTGGAGGCGCCGCCCGGCGTCCAGGTCATTCAAGTGCCGTGACGCCCGCCGCCCGGCATGGCGCCGCGGCCTCCCCCGGGACTCGCCCGACGCGGAAACCAGGCTCCGTCTGAAAGCGTCCGCGGGCAAGGCGTCGCCGTCGAGCGACGACGATCGTGGCCTCTCGGCCACGTGGGAGCGAGGAGCCGACCGCGCAACTCGAGCCTCGGACGTTTACAGACCGAGCCTGGACGCGGGCGCGTCTTGACACCCGCGGCGGCGGTGAAGGAGACTCCCGCGCTCGTGCGCGTCATCGCGGGTGCTCTCGGTGGGCGGCGTCTGGTCGCGCCGCGCGGGCGCGCCACCCGGCCCACCTCGGACCGCGTCCGCGAGGCCCTGTTCATGGCGCTGGAGCCGCTCGACGGCCTGCGGGTCGTGGACCTCTACGCCGGCTCGGGGGCACTCGGAATCGAGGCCCTCTCGCGCGGGGCGGCGCGCGTGGTCTTCGTCGAGCGCGAGCGCGCCGCGCGCGCGGCCCTGGAGCGGAACCTGACGGACCTGGAGCTGACCGACCGCGCGGTCGTGTGGCGGCTGGTCCTGCCGGCGGGGCTGGGGCGCATCGATCCCGCGCTGGCCGAAGCCGACCTGGTGTTGATGGACCCGCCCTACGGCGGTGGGCGGGCGGCGGGCACGCTGGCCCGGCTGGGCGAGCCCGGGCGCCTCCGGCACGGGGCGCGGGTGGTGGTGGAGCATCACGCGCGCGACGTGCTGCCGGAGCGGAGCGGGGCGCTGGCGCGGGCGCGCGAGCGGCGGTACGGAGAGACAGTGGTTTCCACCTATCGGGTCGCGGCAGAGGGGACGACCGCCGTGGCTCCTGAGGAGGGCGGGAATGAAGGTTGAGCGCGTCGCGCTGTTCCCGGGGACGTTCGACCCGTTCACCAACGGCCACCTCGATCTCACGCGCCGCGCCGCGCGGCTGTTCGACCGCGTGGTGGTCGCCGTCGCCGACAACCCGGCCAAGGGCACGATGTTCACGTTGGAGGAGCGCATCGAGATGATCCACGGGGCGGTGAAGTCGCTGCCGCGCGTCGAGGTCGTGGGGTTCACCGATCTGGTCGTGGCCTGCGCGCGACGGGTGGGCGCGCAGGTGATGATCCGCGGCCTGCGGGCGGTGAGCGACTTCGAATTCGAGTTCCAGATGGCGCTCATGAACCGCCGGCTCGCGCCCCAGGTGGAGGTGGCGTTCATGATGCCGAGCGAGCAGTACACCTACCTCAACGCCACGCTGGTCAAGGAGGTGGCGCGGCTCGGCGGCTCGGTGCGCGGGCTGGTGCCGCGGCCGGTCGAGGAGCGCCTGCGGCAGCGGCTGGGCCGGCCGCGGCGCGCCCCGGCCCCGGCGGCCCGGACCCCCGCGCGCCGCGGGCCGCGGCCGGCCGGGAGGCGGGCGCGATGAACCCGGTCATGGAGCGCATCCGCCTGCGCGCCCGGCTCAAGCCGCGGCGCCTCCTGCTCCCCGAAGCCGGCGACGAGCGCGTCGTGCGCGCGGCCGAGCGCCTCGCGCGCGATCGCATCGCCGAGGTCGCGGTGCTCGGGTCGCGCGAGACCCTCAAGGCCACCGCGCGCCGCGCCGGCGTCACCCTGGCCGGCGTGACGGCTCTCGATTCCACCGACCCTGCGGAGATCGCGCGCGCCGCGGCGGCGCTGCGCGAGGCGCGCGGGGACCGGCTGCCGCCGCCGGAGCTCGAGCGCTGGAGCCGCGATCCCCTCTTCCAGGCCGCTGCGCGCGTGCGGCTCGGGCTCGCCGACGCCTTCGTCGGCGGCGCGACGCGTCCCACCGCCGACGTGCTGCGCGCCGTGCTTTGGCTGATCGGCCTGGCGCCCGGTGTGCGCACCCTGTCCTCGTTCTTCCTGATGATCGTGCCGCCGGTCGGCGGCGCGCCGGAGCGCGTGCTGCTGTTCGCCGACTGCGCGGTGGTCCCGGATCCGACGCCCGAGCAGCTGGGCGAGATCGCCTGCCTCGCCGCGGACCATTTCGCGAGGTTGATCGGCACCGTGCCGCATACGGCGTTGCTGTCGTTTTCCACCCGCGGCAGCGCAGACCATCCGCGGGTGCAGAAGGTGCGCCAGGCGGTGGAGGTGGCCCGGGCGCGGCGTCCCGACCTGCACATCGACGGCGAGCTGCAGCTCGACGCCGCGATCGATCCCGGCATCGGACAGCGCAAGGCCCCGGACAGCGTGGTGGCGGGGCACGCGAACGTGCTGGTCTTTCCCGACCTCGACGCGGGCAACATCGGCTACAAGCTGGTGCAGCGCCTCGCCGGCGCTCAGGCCTACGGCCCGATCCTGATGGGCCCGGCCCGCCCCGGCAACGATCTCTCCCGCGGCTGCAGCGCCGAAGACATCGTGGAAACCGCCACCATCGCCTGCGCGCTGAGCCAGGCGGAGGCGGCGGTGGGGTCGGGCTGACGGCGCAGCCGCTCCGCCTCGCGGCGGGCGGGCGCGACCGAGGGCGGAGAGTCCATGCCGACGTACGCATACCGGTGCCGCAGCTGCGGCCGCACATTCGAGGAATTCCACAGCATCCGCGACGAGCGCCCGCGGCGCTGTCCGCGCTGCAAGGGCCGAGCGGCGCGGGTGCCGTCCGGGGGCGCGGGCCTGTTGTTCAAGGGCTCGGGCTTCTACGTCACCGACTATCGCAGCCGTTCCTATCGCCAGGGGGCCAAGCAGGAGAAGAGCGCCGGCGACGCCGGCGGCAAGACCTCGGGTGCGGCGGGCGGCGCGCCCGCGCCGCCGCCCAAGGAGAAGAAGCGCAAGGGCGGGACGTCCGACTGAGCCCGCGGAGGAAGCCGTGGCGCACAGTCTGACGCGGAGTCTGATCGAGGCGCATCTGCTCGAGGCGCCTGCGAGTGCGGCGTGGCCCAATGGCGGTGAGCTGGTGCTGGGCGTGGACCACGTCGTGGCCGGTGGGGGCGCGGCGCTCCTCACGCTCGCGGCGTTCGCCAGCCTGCGCCGCCCGCGGGTGGCGGTGGACCTGGCGCTGGCCTGCGCCGACCGGGGCGGCGCCGCGGTGTTCGATGACGCCGAGGCGCTGCGCGAGCTCAAGGAGGCAGCTCTCGGCCACGGCGTGTGGTTCTCGCGCCCCGGCCACGGGCGCTGCGACCTGGTCCATCGCGAGCGCTTCGCCGCGCCCGGGAGGCTGTCACTGGTCGCGGGCCGCCGCACGCCGAGTGCCGGGGCGCTCGGCGCGTTGAGCCTCATGGCCGGTCCGCTCGAAGCGGCCGCGGCCCTCGGCGGCGCCCCGCATCTCCTGGCGTGGCCGGGCCTCCTGGCAGTCAACCTGCGCGGCAGCCTCAGCTCCTGGGTGGGAGGCCTCGACGTGGCGCTCGAGCTGTTGCGGAGGCTGCCGGCCGGCGGCGCGCGCGGCATGATCGTCGAGTACGGCGGACCCGGGGTCGCGCTGCTCGACATCGCCGAGCGCTTCACGCTGGCCGCGCTCGGCGGCGTGCTCGGTGCCTGCACCAGCTTGTTCCCCTCGGACGAGGTGACGCGGACCTGGCTGCAGGCGCAAGGGCGCGAGTCCGACTGGAAGCGGCTCGAGGTCGAGCCGCGCGGGGGCAGCGACGAGACGCTCGAGTTGGATCTCGACGCGGTCGAGCCGATGGTGGCCGAGATCGGCCGGGCCATCGCACCGCGGCTGGTGCGGCAGGCGAACGGCGCACGGGTGGACCAGGTGGAGATCGGGCCCGAGGCGGGGATCTCCGACCTCGTCCGGCTGGCGCGCCTGCTGGAGGGCCACCGGATCGCGGACGGTGTCAGCCTGACCATCCTCCCGGGTACGCGCCAGGTGCTCGAGACGCTCGGGCGCAACGGCTCTCTGCGGGCACTCACCGACGCCGGCGCGCGGGTGCTCGAGGTCGGCGCTCCCCGGGGGGCGCCACCGGCGCTGGCGCGCGAAGCGGTGGGGCTGTGCTTCGGGAGCGACGCGGCGGAACGCCTCGCCTCGGGCTCGCGCTGGCTGCTCGCCGGCCTGCAGCCGTGCGCCGCGGCGGCACTGCGCGGGCGGGTGACCGACCCACGCGAGATCGAAGCGGCGAGCGCGCCGGCGCCGGGGCCGCTGGCCGCCCCCGAGGGCTGGCTCCTGCGGCCGCCGGCCCCGGGATCGGAGCCGCAGGCCGGAACACCCCCGATCACGCTGCCGCTCGGGCGGCCGCTCGACGGACCGTTGCGCGGCACGGTGCTGATCCGGCTTGGGCACCAGGTGACGACCGAGCAGATCCTCCCGTGGGGCGCCCGCGTGCGCCCGCTGCTCGGCAACCTCGCGGCCCTGTCGGAGCACGCCTTCGCGGCGGTGGACGGCGACTTCGCCTCACGCGCGCGCGTCCTCGGGGGCGGATTCGTGGTGGCCGGACGCGATTACGGCAGCGGCGTGGCGCACCTGCCGGCGGCGCTGGTGCCGATGCTGCTCGGCGTGCGCGCGCTGCTGGCGGTTTCCTGCGCGCCGGACTACCGGCGGCTGCTGGTCCAGGTGGGGGTGCTGCCGCTGGCGTTCGCCGTCCCTGAGGACTACGAAGCCCTCGCCCAGGGGGACGAGCTGGAGATTCCCGGACTGCCGGAATCGCTCGAGCCCGAGAAGCCGCTGGTGGTGCGAAACCTCAGCCAGGGCACCCAATACGCGGTGCGCCACGACTTGCCGCCGCGCGAGATCGCGCTGCTGCGCGCGGGCGGGCTGCTGCGCGACCTCGCCCTGGAGGACCGGCCGTGAGGGGCGTGGAAGCCCCCGAGTCCCGGCGCCCGCTGCCGGTCGCGTGCGCGCGCCACCGCGTCGAGCGAAGGCACACGATGCGCGCTCCGCCCGGGCGGAGGACCTGACGATGCTGGTCGATCTGGCGCGCATCCAGGTGATCGCCGGCCGCGGGGGAAACGGCTGCGTCAGCTTCCGCCGCGAGAAGTACGTGCCGAAGGGGGGACCCAACGGCGGCGACGGCGGCGACGGGGGCGATGTCGTGCTGCGTGTGGACCGGCACGTCCGCACGCTGCTAGACTGCCGCGAAGCGCCGCGTTTCGAGGCCGAGAACGGCGGCGGGGGATCGGGCAACAACCGCACGGGCAAGGACGGCGAAGACCTCGTCGTCCCGGTGCCCCGGGGCACGGTGGTCCGCGACGCGGAATCGGGAGAGGTGATCGCCGACTTGACGCACGAAGGTCAGTCGCTGACGGTGGCACGCGGGGGCCGCGGGGGACGCGGCAACGCGCGTTTCGCGACCGCCACGCACCAGGCGCCACGCCGTGCCGATCCCGGCGGTCCGGGCGAGGGACGCTGGCTCGAACTCGAGCTCAAGCTCATCGCCGACGTCGGGTTGGTCGGCCTGCCGAACGCCGGCAAGTCCACGCTGCTCTCGCGCATCTCGCGTGCGCGGCCGCGGATCGGTGACTATCCGTTCACCACGCTCGAGCCCAACCTGGGCATCGTCCGGCTCGACGACGAGCGCGAATTCGTGGCGGCGGATCTGCCGGGGCTGATCGAGGATGCGCACCAGGGCAAGGGACTGGGTCTCCAGTTCCTGCGTCACGTCGAGCGCACGCGCGTGCTGGCCCTGCTGGTGGACGCGGCGGGGGCCGAACCGTCCCACGACCTGGCGCTCATCGAGCGCGAGATCGCGGCCTACGGCGCCGGATTGCCGGCGAAGCCGCGCGTGGTGGTGCTGACCAAGGCCGACCTGCTCGCCCCCGAGGAGCGCACTGGAGCGCCGCAGCGCCTGGGGCTCCGGGATGCGCACCTGGTGAGCGCGCACAGCGGCGATGGACTGACCGCGCTGGTCGAGACCCTGTGGGGGCTGATCGCGAACGCGGTCGCCGAAGACGAGGGCACTCCCGATGACCGATGACCATTTCCCGCCGGGCCAGCCGATCGAGACGCTGAGCAACCGCAGCTTCGAGGCCAAGCGGGAATACGTCGAGGACCTCGAGCGCCGTGCCGACCCTCAGGCGATCGCGCTCCTCGTCGAGTGCCTGTGCGACGAGTCCGGCTACCTGCGTGACCTCGCCGAGCAGGCGTTCACGCGCCTGGGGGGCACCGGCGTCGCCGCGCTGCTCCCGCTGCTCGACCAGGGGCTCTGGTACACGCGCACCAGTGCCGCGCGCGTGCTCGGACGCCAGGGCTACCGCCCGGCGGTGCCCGCGCTCATCCGGCTCACCGACGACGGCAACGAGACCGTCGCCCGGGCGGCGCAGGAGGCGCTGGCGGGGATCGCGCGCGAGCGTGGAGCGCTGCGCGTCGCGCACGCCCTGCACCGTCTCGCGCCGGACCTGCGGCGCCGGCGGCTGGCCGAGATCCAGGAGCGCAGCGCCCCGCTCGCCGAGCGCGTCGAGCACTTCATGCGCAACGCCGAGCTGATGGGGGTCGAGGACCCCGACCCGCTCGCCGATGACAGCCCCACGGTGCGCGCGGCCGATGAAGGCGTGGAGTGGGAAGTGCTCACCGGCCCCCTGCCCCCGAAGCCGAGTGCGGGGGACCCCGGGGGCGGTCATGCGGGATCCGCGTCGGACTGAACTCCCGCTCGCGGGTGCCGATCGTCCCGGCGGGGACGCGCCGCCCGGTCCCGGCCCACCCGAGCGCACGCGCCGCATCGAGGCTTCCGATCCCCACTACCCCGCTCCGCTGCGCGACCTGCGCCCGCCGCCGCCGGCCGTCTTCGTCCGCGGCGCGCTGCCCGCGGGGGCGGCGGTGGCGATCGTGGGTTCCCGCGCGGCGACCCCCTACGGCGTGCGCCAGGCCCACGTCCTCGCTGCGGACCTGGCGCGGCTCGGCGTGGTCGTGGTGAGCGGGCTGGCGCGCGGGATCGACGCCGCGGCGCACCGGGGAGCGCTCGAGGCCGGCGGGCGCACCGTCGCGGTGCTGCCGGGCGGGGTGGACCACGTGACGCCTCGCCACCACGCGGCGCTGGCCGCGGACATCGCCGCGCACGGCGCCCTGCTCGCGGAGTTCGCGGCGGTGCCGCCGTGGGCGGGCGGCTTCGTACGGCGCAACCGGCTGATCGCGGCGCTGGGCGCCGTCACGGTGGTGGTGGAGGCAGCGACGCGCAGCGGGGCGCTCAGCACCGCCGCGGCCGCGCGGCGGCTCGGGCGGCCGGTGCTGGCGGTGCCGGGCGACGTCGATCGCGAGACCAGCCGCGGCTGTCACGCGCTGCTGCGCGCCGGGGCACGGCTGTGCGAAAGCGCCGCGGACGTGCTGGCCGCGTGCGGTGGACGGTCGGCCGCGTGCGCCGGCGACCCCGAGGCGCGGCTGCTCGCGGCGCTCGAGGGCGTGCCGCGCGGGCTGGACGCGCTCGCCGCGCGCGCCGGCCTGACGCCGGAGCGCGCGCTGCCCGCGCTGCTGCGGCTCGAATGGGCGGGGGCGCTGCGCGCATTGCCGGGCCAGCGCTGGGCGCGGGCGGACCAGGCGTGAGACCCGACCACGCGGCGCAGACGCTGCTGGTGCGCGCGTTGTTCGCCGCGGTGCGCTCGCAGCCGTGGCCGCGCTCGCTCGCGGCGGGCGAGCGGCTCGGCGATCTCGTGCACCGGCTCGGCATCCGGCGCCGGGTGGCCGAGGCCAACCTCGCGCTCGCGTTCCCCGAGGCGGCGCCGCAGCGGCGTGCCGCGATCCTGGCACGGCACTACCGCGAGCTCGGGCGCGTGGCGGTGGAGTACGCGCGCCTCCCCGAGCTGGCGCGGGCCGCGGAGGGGGAGGTGGTCACCGAGGTGCGGGGACGCGAGCACCTGCTCGCCCTGCGCGGCCGCGGGGTCATCCTGCTCAGCGGCCACTACGGCAACTTCGAGCTGGTCGGCTCCCACCTGGCGCGCATGAACCCCGTGGACTTCGTGGTCAAGCCACAGTCGAACCGGGGTGTGGATGCGCTCATCGGACGCCTGCGCGCGGCGGCCGGGGTCGGCAGCATCCCGCTCGGCGCCGGGCTGCGGCGCGCGTTCGAGGCGTTGCGCGCCGGGCACTGGCTGGCCATGGTGGCCGACCAGGACGCGCGGGCCGCCGGCGTGTTCGTGCCGTTCATGGGGCGCCCGGCCAGCACGCCGACCGGCCCAGCCGAACTGTCGCTGCGCAGCGGCGCTCCGATCGTCATGGGATTCGTGACCCGCTTGGACGACGGACGGGTGCGGCTCGACGTCGACGCGCCGCTGGTGCCGGCGGAGGCGCGCACCCCCGCGACGGTGCGCGAACTCACCGCGCGCCACACCGCGCGGCTCGAGGCATCGGTGCGGCGCTGTCCCGAGATGTGGTTCTGGCTGCATCGCCGCTGGAAGACGTCGCCGCCCGCCGGGGCGGAAAGGAGGACGTGATGCACCGCTTCCGCTTCCGGGTCCGGTACGCGGACACCGACCAGATGGGCTTCGCCTACTATGGGCACTTCCTGCGCTGGTTCGAGGTCGGGCGCGCGGAGATGCTGCGCCACCTGGGCCGCAGCTATCGCGAGGTGGAGGAGCGCGGGATCCGGTTGCCGGTGGTCGAGGCGCGCTGCCACTACCACCGCCCGGCCCGCTACGACGACCTTCTCGCGGTGGAGACCGGCGTGGCCGCCCTCGGCCGCGCGTCGGTGCGCTTCGCCTATCGGGTGGTGCGGGAAGAGACCGGCGAGATCATCGCCAGCGGGAGCACCGCACACTGCTTCGCCGATCGCGACGGACGTCCCACGCGCCCGCCGGCGGATCTCGCGACACTCCTGCGAAGCGCCCCCGCCGCGGCGGCCGGACCGGAGTGACCCGCGCGCCGACCGCGCAACGCAGCCCGCGAGCGTTCGCGAACGGAGCCTACGCTTTGAAGCCCAGTTCTTTGTTGCGCGTCTCCCCGGGGATCTTGATCGGACCGAACTGGCCCTCGTAGGTCTTGAGGTTCTGCTCCAGGGCGAGCAGCAGCGACTTGGCGTGCTGCGGGGTGAGGATGACGCGCGCGTACACCTTGGCCCGCGGCAGGCCGGGCAGGGCGCGGGCGAAGTCCAGGATGACCTCGGAGGCCGAGTGGGCGATGAACACGACGTTGGAGTAGAGACCCTCGGCTTCCTTCTCTCCCAGCTCGATCTGCATCTGCTGCTGCGGCGGATTCTGGGGCTTTTCCACGGGCGAACTCCTATTCGCACCCAAGCGCGAGGCTTGGGGCGGGCGGCACGGGCGGTCACGGCGGCGAGTGGGACCCCCGGACGTTAGGAGCCCGGTCGCCCGATGGTCAAGCGGAAAGCCGAGTTAGCCGTCCGCTAGCGGTCCGGCGGAACCCCCGGCCGGTCGCCCCCCGGCAGCCGCCCCGATGGCATGGGGATTGCGCGAAACGGAGGTGGTCCGGACTGCCCAGGCCCGTGCTGCAGGAGGCCCGATGGATACCCCATTCCCGCGAGACCCCCGTACCACCCCGCCCGCCGAGGTGGTCCAGGACGAGTCCCGGCTCGCGGCACTGGCCGGGATGCTCGCGGGGGATCCCCATCCCGACACTCTCGAGCGCCAGTTGCTGGCGGTCGCGACCCATGCGCAGGGTGCAGGATTCCGGCGCGCGCACCTGCTGGTGTGGAGTCCTGAGCGCGAGCGCCTCGAAGGCTGGCGCAGCGCCGTCGCCGCGCCCGGACATTCGCTCGCGGAAGCCCTGGAGCGCGCGCGGCGCGGGGTGAGCGAGCCCCAAGAGGCGGAGAGCACGCGCGCCGTGCGTGCGATTGCCGCCGCCCCCTCGGCGCTCGACCGGCCGGTGGCGGCAGCGTGGGAGGGCGGTAGCCCCGAGACCGGGGCCCCGGACCAGGAAGCGTGGCCGTGGCGTGACGCGGCCTGCCTCGGTGCTCTGCCCCTGCGGCGCGGGACCGAGCGATACGCCCTGCTGGTCGGGGAGTGGGATGCCGGCTCAGCGGCCGAAGGCACCGTGGCGCTCGGCTGGCTGGGAGCGATCGCCGAGGCGGCGATCGCGGCCCACGATCGCGCCGCGGAGAGCCGGCGTCGGGCGCGTTACGGCGCCGCGCTGGCCGAGCTGGCGCGCGCCTCGGTGTCGGCGATCAACCTGGCGGAGGCGTTGCACCTGGTGGCGCGGCTGGCGGAGCAGTGCACCGAGTCGCGCGGCTGCGCCCTTTGGCTCTGCGATCCGCGGGGCGGGCTGCGGCTCGAGGTGACCCGCGGCCACGCCTCGTCGCGCGAGCGACTCGGGCGCGGGCTGCAGACGCTGGCGACGCGCGTGGCGGAGCGTCAGAAGCCCCTGGTGCTCGATCGCGTGACCGACGAGGCGCTGCTCTCGCCCGAGATCGCCGCGCAACTGGCCTCGCTCGCGGTGCTGCCCGTCATCGCGTATGGGCGCCCGCTCGGCGTGCTCGCGGTCTACGACCGGGCCGCGTTCCATCCCGCCGAGCGCTCCGGCTTCGACCGCCTCGACCTGGAGTGTCTCTCCACCCTCGCCGACATGACCGCGCTGTTGCTCGATCAGGCGCAGCGCGTGGACGCGCTGGGCGCCTCGGAACGCCGCGGCCACGAGCTGCGGGCGCGCGTTCGTCGCGAGGAGCGCCTCGCGGGCCTGGGCGAGATCGCGATGCGGGCCGCGCGCGAGGCGCGCAATCCGGTGGCCTCGATCGGTGCCTTTGCCCGCCGCGTCCATCGCGAGCTGTCCGAGGGCGATCCGCGGCGCGAGCTGATCGAGATCGTCATCCGCGAGGCGGACCGGCTCGACCGCATCGTGCGAGAGCAGCTCGACTACGCCGCGCTCGACGGTCCGCGGCTGCGGATCGAGAGCCTGAACGGCGTGCTTCAGGAGGCGCTGCAGCACGCGGGCGAGACCCTGGTGCGGCGGCGGGTGCGCTTGCTCAAGCGGCTGGCGCCGGACCTGCCCCCGCTGCTGCTCGATCCCGACCGCATCCGCCAGGTGCTGACGAACGTGCTCGACAACGCGCTCGAGGGCATCGCCGTGGGCGGCCGCATCCGCGTCGAGTCACGCCGCGTCGGCGCCTACGCCGTGGTCGAGGTCGCCCACGACGGACCCAGCGACCCGGGCCGGCTCCTCGAGCAGCTGTTCGTGCCGTTCGCGAGCAGCCGCGCCGGCGGGTCCGGGTTGGGGATGGGCGTGGCACAGCAGATCATCCGCAATCACGGCGGCGAGATCCGGGTGCGCAGCGAGGCGGAGTGGAGCACGATCCTCTCCTTCACCCTGCCGATCCAGGAAAACCAGGATCGGCGGCGCTCGGGACCCGAACGCCGGCGCCCTCGCGGCGATCGCCGCGCGCGCCTTTCCGAGGCGTAGAGACAGCGCCCGCGCCGCCACGAAGCCCCCGCGCCGGTTGACGCACGTTCGCGCGACGTGATAACTCTCTGCCGCTTTTTGGGGTCTGGCGCGGCGCGCGGACTTCCGTCTGGGGGTGCGACCCTAGCTCAGTTGGTAGAGCACGTGACTGAAAATCACGGTGTCCCCAGTTCGATTCTGGGGGGTCGCACCACTTCTTTTTGGGGCGGGCGCGGCCGGTTGCGGACTCCGGTCCGGAACGGAAGCCCCTCCGCCGTGGTGCGGGGCTGGTGTAGCTCAGCTGGTAGAGCACTTCACTCGTAATGAAGGGGTCGGCGGTTCGATTCCGCCCACCAGCTC
>Ga0154739_1054_pt1 | contig 20882 bp, 20 predicted proteins | sample Rifle2008BG16ft_FD_105747 | JGI IMG/M metagenome (GOLD analysis project Ga0154739, IMG submission 105747) | Candidatus Eisenbacteria bacterium RBG_16_71_46 | reverse complement strand
CGAGGGGCACCCGCGAAGCGGGTCCCGTGTCGCTCACGTCGAGGAAGCGGCCGGTGGAATGACGCCGCGGATGGCGCGCAGATCGCGGTCGCAGGCGGCGGGCTCATGAATAGTCCAGGCTAGAACTGGAAGTAGATGAAGGGGTTGCTCCCGAAGGGGGCGAACAGCAGGATCACCAGCAGCAGGGCGGCCAGCCCGGACCACGCCAGCGGGCGCCCCAGGTCGAGGCGCGGGCTCCGGTCGCCGCGCAAGACGGCGGACACGTGGAGCAGCACCGCGAGGACGAGCACCGTGATCGCCTGGACGTGGTACCACCGCACCCCGGACGGATCGAAGAAGGCCATCTTCGAGAGCATCACCCGGGCCGTGTCGAAATCCGACGATCGGAAGAACACCCACGTGATCAGGACGAACACGAAAGTGCCCGCCCACGAGAGCAGCGCCTGCGGCAGGCCGCCCTCGCCCGCGCGCGACGGGCCGCGACGCTCGGTGAAGAATTTGTGGACCGCGAGCGCCACGCCGTGGAGCGCCCCCCAGACGACGAACGTCCACGATGCCCCGTGCCATAGCCCTCCCAGCAGCATCGTCGCCATCAGGTTGACGTAGGTGCGCGCCCGCCCGCTGCGGTTGCCACCGAGCGGAATGTAGAGGTAGTCGCGCAACCAGGACGAAAGCGTGATGTGCCAGCGACGCCAGAATTCGGTGATGTTCAGGCTGCGGCAGGGATGCCTGAAGTTGACGGGGAATTCGAATCCGAGCATCCGTCCCAGACCGATCGCCATGTCGGTGTAGCCCGAAAAGTCGTAGTAGATCTGGGCGGCATAGGCGGTCACGGCCAGCCAACAGGTCAGCGACGCGTAGGCGGCCGGATGGGCGAACACCGGGTCGACGTAGACCGCGAGCGTGTCCGCGAACAGCGCTTTCTTGGTGAAGCCGCGGATGAAGGTCTCCATGCCCGCTTGCAGGTTGGAGCGTTTCAGCGGATGGAAGTAGTCCATCTGGGGCAGGAATTCGGAGCCTCGCACGATCGGCCCGGCCACGAGCTGGGGGAAGAACGCGACGAACAGCGTGAAGTCGCGCAGATTGCGGGTCGCGCGCAGCGAGCCGCGATAGACGTCGATGACGTAGCTCATGGACTGAAAGGTGAAGAACGAGATCCCCACCGGCAGGATGATCTTCAGGTGCGGCACTTCGATCCCCGCCGATTGGAGCAGCGGCGCGAGACTGCCGATGAAGAAGTTCATGTACTTGAATATCACCAGGACGCCGAGGTTCGAGATCAGGCTGGCCAGGAGCCAGGCACGGCGTCGCCGCGGCGCGGAGGCGGTCTCGATGCGGCGCGCGACGAGGTAATCGATCAAGGTGGTACCGAACCTCAGGAAACAGAAGCGCCAGTCCCACCACCCGTAAAAGAGGTAGCTCACCACCAGCAGGACGTTGCGCCGCGCCCCCTCGTCCCGGACCTGGCTGAGGATCGCCAGCACCAGGCCCAGGAAGACGAAGAACTCGAACGAGGAGAAGATCATCGCGTCTCCGCCACGATCGCCCGGGCGAGCAGCCCCCCGAGCACCTCGTGGCCGGGCGCGTTGATGTGCCCGCTGCCCATGACCGAGTTCTGAAAGCCGTGGCGCGGCTGGTGGGTGCGCTCGAACTCCGATCGAAACTCGTCCGAAGGATCGATGAAGACCAGCTGGTGTCGCCGGGCGTAGCGCCTGAAGAACGCCTGCCGCACCGGCAACTGGGCCGGGCAGCCGGGCGCGAAATAGTCCAGGTGCGGGATTTAGACCAGGATCACCGGTTTCCCCGCCGCTTCGATCCTGCCCATCATGTTGTCGAGTATCAGGTCCAGCCGGGGGTCGAGTGGCCCCGCGAGACTGGTCTCGGCGGCCTCCGCGGGGGGAACCCGTCCGAAGCGCGAGGCGAGGCGCCCGCGCTGATCCTCGATCAGGCGCCTGAATCTCCGCAAGACCACGGTGATGAGTGCCGAGCTACGGAAGGCCTGGCGCGCCATTGCCGCCAGCCGGGGGAACCGGGAGTTGGCCTGCCGGCGGACGTCGCCGGCGGCGGTGGACGCCGGCCGCGGGCCGTGGAGGTCCCACCACCGGAGCAGGTCCTCGATGTCGCCGTCGTTGACCTGGACGATCACCAGGTCGGGCTCGAGGCGTGGGCCCTCGAGTTCCAGGTAGTCGCGTACTCTCCCGGAGAGCGGCCGGAGAGGCCCGAATTGACGACTTCGAGCCCCGGGACCAGCCGTTCCGCGACCGAGGAGAAGTTCTGCTTCCGCGGGACCTGGAGCGCCTCGGAGTAGGAATCTCCCAGCAACAGGGCGCGCAGCCGCGGCCGCGGGGTCCGCAGCTCGTCGTCGAAGAACCCGAGCGCGTTCGTGGTGGAGACGCTGTAGCCCTCGGAGCTGTGCACCACGCGCGCGTGCGGGGGAAGCACCCAGCCGAAGCGCGCATCCGGAATCGCCCGCGAGGGCGACTCGAGCCATTGGCGAATGACGATCTCGCCCGCGCCGAGAACCAGGACGAGACCTGCCAGGACGGCGATCAGCCGTCGAGTGTTCGGGGGAGCCACAGGGTGGGCCGCTGGGGCCCTGCGAACAGGCAGGCCACATGCGGGCCCTTGATTATCGCCCATCGTGGCGCGTCCCGCCACGACAAGCCGCCTGATGAGGATCCGCCCCCCCCGCGGCCCGGCCGGACCGCCACTCGCCGGTCACACGCGCATGCCCGCGTCCGTTCTCGAGTCAGCTCAGGCGGCCGCGCGGACGGGTCCGGGGCCTGTGCTACCCTGCGCCCCTTCTCGACGCCGAGCGCTGATCCGGGAGACCTCAATGCTCGATGGGATTCGTCGCTACGTTCGGTGGCTCCATACCCAGTGGCCCGCCGGCACGGTCGAGAAGCTGCCCGAGGTGCGCGAGGACGGGAGCACCGCGGTCCCGGGGCTCTACGTCGCGGGAGACCTCACCGGCATTCCCCTGCTCAAGTTCTCACTCGACACCGGCGCCCGCGTGGTGCAGGCCATCGCACGCGATCCGGCGTTGCGCGCGGGTGGCGGTGGCGAGGGGCTGCTCGACCTGGTGATCGTCGGCGCCGGGGTCTCGGGCATGGCGGCGGCGGTGGAGGCCCGCCGCCGGAAGCTCTCGTTCGTCATCCTCGAGGCCACCGGGCCATTCTCGACGCTGGTCAACTTCCCCCGCGCCAAGCCGATCTACACCTACCCTCGCGCCATGACCCCGACCGGGGAGCTCCAGGTGCACGCCGAGGTCAAGGAGGCGCTGATCGAGGAGCTGATGGAGCAAACCTCCGGCGCCGGGATCGAGCCCATGCTCGAGCGCGCGGAACGCGTCGAGCGCGCCGAGGACCACCTCGTGGTCCGGCTCGCGGGTGGCGACGCGCTCGCGGCGCGGCGGGTGCTCGTCGCGATCGGGCGCAGCGGGAACTTCCGCAAGCTGGGCGTCCCGGGCGAGACGCTCGGCAAGGTGGCCAACCGCCTGCACGATCCCCGCGACTTCGCCGGTCGGCGCGCGTTGGTGGTGGGTGGGGGCGACTCGGCGATCGAGGCCGCGATCGCCCTCGCGCAGTCCGGAGCTTGGGTCACGATCTCCTACCGCAAGCGCGAGTTCTCCCGTCCCAAGCCGGACAACCTCGAGAAGCTCGAGATGCTGCGCAGGGACCCGATGGCGGGCGTGGCCGTCGAGCACCCGTCGTCCGAGCGCGTCACCACGGCCGCCGGCCCCTTCATGGGGCCCCACCCCGCCGGAAGCGTGACCGTGTGGCTCGGCACCCAGGTGCGCGAGATCCGCGAGGCCGAGGTCGTGATCGCTGCGCAGGACGGCCGGAGCGAGACGCTCCCCAACGACGTCGTGTTCTCGATGATCGGGCGCGAGGCGCCGCTCGGGTTCTTCCGCCGCTCGGGAGTCGCGATCGCCGGCGAGATGACCGCGGGTCGATGGGCCGGGCTCGCGGCGTTCCTGCTGTTCTGCGCCTGGCTCTACAACTGGAAGTCGGGCGGAGCGATGTCCGACCTGTGGTACCGGAACCACTGGTTCCCGACCAACCTGCCCGACCTGCTCGGGGGCGGAGGCGTCTCGATCGCGGCCGCCGCGCGGGATCCGGGCTCCCTCATCGGGACGCTGGCGGTCAGCGCGGCCGGGCCGGCGTTCTGGTACACGCTCGCTTACTCGATCATCGTCATCGTCTTCGGCATCCGGCGCATTCGGCGCCGCCGCACCCCCTACATCACGGCCCAGACCGTGACGCTGATGGCGGTCCAGACGCTGCCGTTGTTTCTGATTCCCGAGGTCATCCTCCCGCTGCTCCACCACCGCGGCTTCCTGCCGCAGGGGCTCCTCGACGCCCTGTTCCCGGCGGCCACCTACGGCCACGGCCGAGAATTCTGGCGCGCCTACGGCCTGATCCTGGCGTGGCCGTTGAACGTCTACAACATCTTCACCCACGAGCCGCTGTGGTGGTGGATCGGCATCGGCTTCGTCCAGACCTGCGTGCTCATCCCGCTCGGGATCTACTTCTTCGGCAAGGGCGTCTATTGCGGCTGGGTCTGCTCCTGCGGCGCGCTGGCCGAGACCCTGGGCGACACCCATCGCCACAAGATGCCGCATGGGCCACTCTGGAACCGCCTCAACATGGTCGGCCAGGGCGTGCTGGCGGTTGCCGTGCTGCTGCTGATCCTGCGCATCGCCGGCTGGGCGCTGCCCGCGGGCAACTGGGCCGATCGGGTGTTCGATCCGCTCAAGTCCCAGTACAAGTGGGTGGTGGACGTGACGCTCGCGGGGGTCGTGGGCTACGGCGTCTATTTCTGGTACTCGGGCCGGGTGTGGTGTCGCTTCATCTGCCCGCTCGCGGCGTTGATGCACATCTACGCGCGCTTCAGCCGGTTCCGTATCCTCGCCGACAAGAAGAAGTGCATCTCCTGCAATCAGTGCACCTCGGTCTGCCACCAGGGGATCGACGTCATGAACTTCGCCAACAAGGGCTTGCCGATGGCCGACCCCGAGTGCGTGCGCTGTTCGGCCTGCGTCCATGTCTGCCCCACCGGCGTGCTGAGCTTCGGGCGGCTCGGGCGCGGGGGTCAGGTCATCGGGGTGGACGCGCTGCTCGCGTCCCCGGTGCAGTTGCGCGAGGGGCGGTAGCCCCTGGCTATCAAAAGCTCGGGGGCGGCGCCCTTCGGCGCCGCCCCCGGCCGGTCGTGCGATGCCCTCAGGAGGCCGCGCCCGCGGGACGCCGGACGTTGGCCGCCTGCAGCCCCTTCGGCCCCTTCGTGATCTCGAACTCCACCTTGTCTCCCTCGGCGAGCGTCTTGAACCCTTCGCCGGCGATCGCGGAGAAGTGCACGAACACGTCCTCGCCACCCTCCTGGGAGATGAAGCCGAAACCCTTCGCGTCGTTGAACCACTTCACGGTACCAATCGCCACTGCCCGACTCCTTGATGCGGGACATCGAGTCCCAACCTGACCATCCGGCGATCCCGGGGGGGACCTCCGAGCGAACTCAGTCGGAGCCGCGTCTCAACCGCAAGAAATACAGCCGCGGGCACCTGACCCGCGGCTGAGACACGCCCTCGTGCTGTGCGCCTGGGTACGGCTTCGACCCCATCATTCTCCCCCCGCGCCGAGATCCGCGTCAAGTGGATCCTGGCACGATGCGGCCCGGTTCGGGCCGCTCCGCCGGAGGCGGCGATCCGCCTTCCGCCTACTGCGCGCCGAGCAGCTCGACCTCGAAGACCAGCGTGGCGTCAGGAGGAATGACGCCATCGGCACCGCGGCTACCATAGCCAAGGGCGGATGGGATCGTGAGCTTGCGCTTGCCGCCCACGCGCATGCCCTTGATACCCTCGTCCCAGCCACGGATGACCTGCCCCGCGCCGAGCTGGAACTTGAAGGGCTGGCCACGATCGAGCGAGCTGTCGAACTTGGTGCCGTCGGTGAGCCAGCCGGTGTAATGCACGGTCGCGGTCATGCCCTTCTCCGCGATCGCGCCGGTGCCGATCTGGAGATCCTGGAACTTGAGTCCGTCCGGCAACGTGACCTCGTGGCCGATCGCCGCCTCGACCGCATTACCCGCGGCGGGGTCCGACGGCGCGTTCTGCTCCGTGGCGGTCGATGCGCTTCCACCCTCGCCGCCCGAGGGAACGACCCGGGCGGTGGTGGCGCTGCTGGAAGACGCCTGCTCGCTGGTGCCGGTCTGCTGGCATCCGAGCGTCGCGATCAGCGCGATCGCCGCGGACCAGCGTAAGAACTGGAACATCGATGGGCTCCTTGGGGTGTTCGGGTGGGCGACAACCTCCGGCCGAAGGGACCCCGCACGCTGCCACAATCGTCGGCGTGCGGCAAGCCCCCGCAGCACTGCCCCCGCGGCGATCCTCCTGGCCGTGCCGTTCACTTGACGATGATCTCCTTGTTCAGGAGCTTGAGGATCACGATCACGAGCAGGACGATGATCAGCAGGGTCACGATCGTGCCGGCCCCATCCCCGCCACTCGGCAACCCGCGCGACACCGAAGCAAGGGTGTGGAGATCCTGGTCGGACATCCGCTCCAGGCGCTGCCGGACCTCCTCGGGCGACACACCGTAGTCGCGCAGCTTCTGCGCCACCAGGCGATGCTCGAGGACGCGCTGTGCGGCCGCGAGATCGGCGTCGCGGACGCTGGCGATCGCGGTCGAACCGGTGGGCCGCGATGCGGTCAATCCGGCGGCGACCGGCGCGGCGTGCAGGATACACCCATAGGCGAGAATCAGGATCGCGGTCCAGAAACGCAGCGGGCGCGGAAAACTGTTCATGGACTCCTCCTTGGTCGTGATGACCGCCTTCGTGGCGAATCGCCCCACGCCGGGACGACAGCCCGCAGCCTAGACCCGCCGGTGGTGGCGCGGCAAGGGGCGGTTCGCGACGGGGTTCGAGCCGACGCACCGCGGTCCCGCCGATCGGGAGCGTGTCGGGGGGGCACGACATGAGCCCGTGCGATGGGAACCCATCGACCGCTCCTCCCCGACCGCGTGGCGGGCGCCGTCCGGGGGATCGGAGGCGGCTGCCGTAGGCCCCCCCGGCCGGCTGGTTCGGGGTGAAGTCCGTCCGGGGATCGGCCGACAACCACCAAGACCGGGCCGGACTCCGGCCAGCATGACGATCGGCCCCGCCGCGCACTCGAGCGCGCGCTCCAGGAGGGAATCGACGTGGGCGAGAACAACCAGGTCGTCGTCCATTACGTGGACGGCAAGATCATGAAGGGGACGACGCAGGACTTCTTCCCCAATCGAACCTCGTTTCATCTCATACCACTGGACGGCGGCTCCGGGCTCGAAGTGCGCACCAAGCAGCTCAAGGCCGTCTTCTTCGTGCGCGACTTCACCGGCGATCCCCACCGCAAGGACTTCGTGGGCTTCCTGGCCGGGCCGGGCGAGACGGCGCAGGGCAAGAAGATCGCGGTCCTGTTCCGCGACGGCGAGCTGATGTGCGGCTACTCGCTCTCCTTCTCACCGGAGCGTCAGGGGTTCTTCATCTTCCCGGCGGACACGAGCAGCAACAATCTGCGCGTCTACGTCCTGACGACCGCGGCGCTCGAGGTGCGGGCCGGAGCCGCGGCGGACACGCTGGTCGACCGGGTGATGAAGAAATCGGCCTGACCCCCACCCCACGCGCACGACGACGCGCCGTTCCCGGCGCCGCGGTCCGCGCGCACGATCGTTCCGTGCCTCCCCCCATGCCACGCCACGCGCTTGTCGTTCGCGGCCTTCTCCGCTAGCTTGATCCTCCGCGTGCCGCTTCCGGCACGCCGACGGTCCACCCAGCGGAGGCCCCATGACCTCGTTCAAACATCGTTTGCACCGCAAGAGGGCGAAGGGAACTGCCCGGCGCAAGAAGGAGAAGGCGCGCCTGGTCAAGAAGAAAGGTCGGCGATAGACACCTTATATTCCAATCACTTGCGGTAACGACACAACTCAATGGTCGAGGCCGCGAAGCCATTGGACGTAGCTCCATAGCGCGTCCAGATCGCCCGCCTCGAGGTGGTCGGCGTAGGCGGGCATCTGCAGGACCGCGCGGTGCAGGAACCACCTGGCCACCGCATTGCGCCCCAGGCGGCGGCTCACGCCGTGGTCCACCCACTCACCGAATTCGGCCCGGTCGCGCACCAGCTCGGCGAAGTCCGCGCCATCCCACGAGGGCACGTAGCCCTTGAAGGCGCCGGGGTTCGGCCGGGCGAGGCGGCCGCCCGGGCCGTGACACCCGGTGCAGCCGAGCGCCTCGGCGCGAGCGATTCCGTGCCTCGCCACGGAATCCGCGGGCTCGGGCGCTCCCGACATCACCTGGACGAACGCGACCAGATCGTCGATCGCGGATGGACCGAGGCGCCTGCCGAACGCGGGCATCTTGAGGGCACCGCGCTCCCGCTGTTCCCGCCAGGTGCGACTCCCGGCGCGGGCGGCGGTGACCCCGTCGCGGATCCACTCGCGGATCTCGCGCGGGTTCTTGGCGTACATCATGACGTCGCCCTGGAATCCGGGAACGCTCCCGTCGCTCCGCCCGGGATTGGCCGCGCCGCGCGTGCCCGAGGGACCGTGGCAGCCGAAGCAGCCGGTGCGCTCCGCGAGCCGCCTCCCCCGTTCCGCCGCGGGCAGCCGCGGGCGAACGCTCACCCACGCGCCGACCAACGCGAGAATCAACGCGCCCGCGATCAGGATCCGCGCCATCCGGGGAAAACGGAAACGCGTGGAAAGCCCGAGGCCTCCCACGCGCGCTCCCGCTCGCCTACTTCTGCGTCGATTCGGCCGTAGCCAGCGGCTTGACGCCCATCACGTCCATCGACTTCATCCCGTTCCGCTCGCTGACCATGCCGGTCACCTCGACCATCGCGGCCGCCATCTCCTTGCACTGGTTGAAGGGATCGGCGTTGTCGTGGTTCATCGTCAGCAGGTAGAGGGCGCCCTTGTCGGTCAGAAGACCCATCGGCATGCCGCCGGCGATGCACTTGGCTGCGCAGCTCTGGTGCTTCTCGCCGCGCGCACCGTGCCCCATGTAGCAGCCCATGTCCACGATCTCGCCCTTGACCATCGAGGGCTTGGACTCGGCCTTGGCCGCGCTGGCCCCGGTCGCTTGCGAAGACGCCACCGCGAGAGCCGCGAACACGCTCGCGGCCGCGACCGCGAGAAGGACAAGTAGACGCTTCATGCAGAGACTCCTTTCAACGGGGAACTACGGGGATCGCTGCTCCGGGGCCGCCCAACGGCCTCGCCGTGACCGAGACATACGCGGTTCCTCGGGCGGGCGCAACAACCATCGGCCGGATGGCCGCGATCTGACCCCGCCCTGACAGCCGCGCTGACAATTCCGTGACCGGGCGCGTGGTGGTCCGGCGCCGCGGACGCGGTGGCTCAGCTCAGGTCGAGGTGCTTGAGATCCACCGGCCCGAAGAGCCCGCCACCCTGGCCGCCGAACAGCTCGGTGCCGCGGCGCAGCGCCTCGGAAGGGATGTCGACGACCGGCAGTCCGAGCTCGTCCACCGCCGCCGCGCGGGTCGTGGTCGGCAGCGTGAAGCGCTCGCTCGCCAGGTAGTCCTCGAATTCGTCAAGGGTCCAGGCGAACAGGGCGTCCACCTCCCACACCAGCCGCACCTCCTTGCCGCGCACGAGATCGGGCGGATCGTCGGGCCCGGCCGGCCGCAGCACGCCCACCGCGCAGCAGTCGCAGCCGAACCAGAACTCGGGCTTGCCGACGAGCACCATGCTGTCGGCCATACGGGCGTCGGTCGGCGCGTCCTTCCAGACGTTGGAGAGCAGCTCGCTGACGGCGAAGAGGTAGCGCAGCAGGGCGCGCGGGTCGTCATTCGCCGCACCGCGCACACCGGTGGCGAGGACCCGGAGGTTGCGGATCGCCTCGAGCCGGACCCAAGGGGAGCGACGGTCGCACAGCGCCGTGAGATTCTTGAGCGTGCCGTCGAGCCGCTCGCGAACCAGGACCAGCAGGTCGGCGAAACTCCCCTCGCCCTTTTCGAGGAACTCGACGGCGCGCCGCATGGCCTGATTGAGAGGCACGTAGGCGAACCGGAGCGTGCTCCAGTCTTCGGTCAAGCGCTGTTTCGCGATGACGTCCCAGTCCGCCATGATGGAATCCTCCTCGGCCTTTGATGGTGAGTGCCTCCGGCGCGGCCACCCGCCTCGCGCAGTATAGCGGAGGGTCGGCGGGGGGCCAACCTGGGCCTCGCGCCCTGCGCGGGTGCGTCGGCGCTCACGCCGGACGCGGGGCCGGGATCTCGATCGCGATGCGCGAGCCCGAGTCGTTCGACGCCCGCGCGGCGTCGAGCGCGCTCTGTACGGCGACCGCGTCGTCGAAGTTCGGCTCCATCGGAACCCGGCCGTGCAACGCCTCCGCGAGGCGATCCAGCAGGGCGATGAAGGGTGCGACGAGCGCCGGCTCCCCCTCGCGCCGCGCGAGGACCAGGCGCTCCGGGATCGCCAGCGCCTCGGGCTCGGCTCCCGGGGAGAGCCGCCACAGCGTGGTGCCGGTCTCGTCCCAGCGCAGGGTGGCCTCGCTGCCGTGAACCTCGAAACGCTCCCAGCGATAGGGCGCGGTGGCGTCGAGGTCCACGAGCGCGGTGGCGCCGCCCACGAACTCGTAGTGCAGGGTGCAGGCGTCGTCGGCGCTCGCGAGGCCGGAGGCGGGGCTCGATTCGGTCGGACCTCGCTGCGGCTGCTGGACGCGGACCGAGGCGACGACATGCGTCGGATCGCCGAAGCACAACCGCAGGCAGTCGGTGTGGTGCGATCCCAGCGCCCCCAGGATGCCACCGCCCCGGCGCCGCTCCGACAGCCAGCTCATGCCGCGCGACTGCGGCCGTGTCCACAGCGGGTAGCGTCCCAGGATCTCGCCCCGGCGCGGCGTTCCGATCGCCCCCTGCCGGATCAGCTCCACCGCGAGACGCCGCGCGGGGAGGAAGCGGAACTCGTGATTGATCGCGGCGACGCGATTCGCCGCGGCGGCACGTGCGCGCATCTCCGCGGCCTGGAAGCGGTGCATTGCGGCCGGCTTCTCGCACAGGACGTGGCAGCCCCGCTCGAGGGCTCCCATCGTCATCGGGTAATGCAGGTCCACCGGTGTCGCCACGCTCACCAGATCGGGCTTCACCTGGTCGAGCAGCGCGCTCCAGTCGGCCGATGCGTGCGGAATCCCGAGTTCCGCGGCGACGCGGCGGGTGCGGACGGCATCGGACCCGGCGAGGGCCACCAGCTCGAAGGACGGATGACGGCGGAACGCCGGGACCTGCACCACGCGGCCGAAGCCGCTGCCGAGGACGGCGACGCGGAAGCGCTCCAGCTGGACCTCCTCCCATGGCTCGCGGCGGGATGACGCAGGGGCGGTGGCTCGCCGTCCTGGTGCGAGCCACGCCGGTGGTCGGCGCGGCGTCAACAGGGCGGCCCCACGCCGGCCGAAGCCGGCGTGGGGCCGCGGTGCGATGCGGGCTTAGCGACCGACGAAGAAGCGCACCGCTCTCACCGCGCCTTGCGGCGAGCGGACCCGCGCGAAGTAGATGCCGGGGCGCACGCTCGCGCCGGCGTCATCGCGGCCGTCCCAGGGGATGAGGCTCGCCCCCGCGGGCAGGTCGCGGCTCACGAGGTTCCGCAGCTTGCGCCCCATGAGGTCGAACACGTCCATCTTGACCTCACCGGCGGCCGACAGCTCGACCAGGAAGGAGACGTCCCTCCCGCTCGCGCCCCCGCTCACGCGGGCCAGGAAGCCTGGATCGTCTGCCGCGCCGGCGACGGCGCCACCCGCGCCCTCGCCGACCGGTCGGAGCCCGTCACCCGGCCCGGGGAAGGGTCCCGGTAGAGGTCCGGGCAGGGGTCTCGGGCGGGGCCCGGCCAGGATCGCGGGGCGCACCACCAGCTGATCGGTCCCGGCGGTGTGGTCGGCCATGCGCACCACCAAGCCCGTCGACTCCCCGCTGAATCCGAACAACTCGTCGATCAGCTGCGCGGTCCAGGGCACCACCGTCGTCTCGCCGGTGATCGCCACCGAGCTCGGCAGCCCGACCGAGGCCGGATCCACCACGACCTCGTGGCCCATGAAATCGCTTTCGATCACTTCGAGTGCCGCGTTGCGCCCGATGCCGTTCTTCGATTCGATCTGCAACTCGACCAGATCGCCGACGTGGACCTCCGACGTGCTCCAGGCCATGCGGACGACGTGGAACGGATCCGGTGCCTCGAGTGTGAAGTTGTAGCCAGACCCCCAGGCGATGCGCTTGAACTCGATGCTGTCTCCGCTGCTGTAGGCGAAGTAGTCGACGAGACCGTCACGCAGGTGCTCCGATGCGAACCAGAACTGCGTGTCCTCCCCGATCATGTCGGAGAGCCGCCTGCGAAAGACCCAGGAGTCCGGGTCGAGCGGCGTGGGGCTAGTGCAGAAGTTGATGGGTTGACCAGACTCGGCTGTGTAGCAGAGGTACCATATGCCCTCGTGGTCGAAGACGTGCGGTGATTCGGCGGCCCAGTTGTACGTGCGCGAACGATGCGTGATCCACAGGGGACCGACGTCCTGCCACTGCTGGAAATCGCCGGACGAGGCCGCCACCCCCACGACCATGCTGAGGGAATCCACCGCGGGGTTGGCGCCCAGGTACATGAGCCAGCGGCCGGGGTCCGTGGGATCGGGCATCACGAACGGGTCGCGAAACGCGATCCCGTACTGGCCGGGGTTGGAGTAGACCCACGGCATCTGGTCGAGCGCGAGGACCGGCTGGTCCACCCGCGTCCAGTTGACGAGATCGCTCGAGATCGCGAGCCCGATGCGCTGCGCCCCCCGGTAGCCGTTCGCGTCGCGACTCACCCCCGTGTAGAACAGGTAGAAGACTCCGTCCCGCTCGACGACGCTCGGCGCCCAGACGTGAAGGTCGTCCCAGTACGTATCCGAGACCGAGAGCACCTGATCGAGCTCGGTCCATTGAATGAGATCCGGCGACGTCGCGTGGCCGAGGGCGCGTGAGTGCTCATCGTCGGGAAGGCCATGCACGACCTGCGTGTAGAAGATGTGGTAGATCCCTTGGTGCTTGACGAACGCGAAGTCCTTGAGGTCCATGTTCGAATTACCCGGCAAGGACGCGGCACCGATGCTTCCGGGCGCGCACAACAGAAGGAGCGCCACGAATCCCGTGGCCAAAAGAGACAAGTGGGGGAAACGTCTCATGGCAGCCAGTCCCTTTCCGACCGTCGGCTTCGCCTGGAAGGCGGTGGTCGAGTGGGTGGGGATGCAGCCGACCGAGCGAGTATCCTCCGCTGCTGCTAGGGTGTCAACGGTTTGAAAGGGGGTCGGCGGGTGCGAGTCCGATTCTCGGGACGCGGCCGGTTTAGGAAGGTAAATCCGTGATTCAGCTTCAGGACGTCCGCTACGCCATAGCTGATCGGGCGCTGTTCCAAGGGGTGAGCTGGGTCCTCTCCCCGGGGGATCGGTGCGCGCTGGTGGGCCCCAACGGGGCCGGCAAGACCACGTTGCTCCGGGTGCTGCTTGGCGAGCTGCGGCCGGACGCCGGGGCCCGGGTGCTCGCCCGGGGCACGCGCCTCGGCTACTTGCCGCAGGAGGCCGCCGAGCGCTTCGACGGCACCGTGCTGGAGCGCGCCATGGAGGCCCACCGCGAGCTGCTGGCGATGCGCGAGGAGTTGGACGCGCTCCACCAGCGCCTGCAGGGCATCGCTCCCGACGATCCGCACCTCGGCGCGCTGCTCGAGCGCGCCGGCGAGGTCCAGCACCATCTGGAGCTGGAGGACGAGCACGCGCTCGAGCCCGAGGCGCGCCGCGTGCTCTCGGGACTCGGTTTCTCGCGCCGGGACCAGGATCGTCCGCTCGCCGAGTTCTCCGGCGGATGGCGCATGCGGGCGGCGCTCGCCGCCCTCCTGCTCACCGACCCCACGCTGCTCTTCCTCGACGAGCCCACCAACCACCTTGACCTTCCGGCGATGGAATGGCTCGAGGACTACCTCGAGGATTTCCATGGCGGGCTGGTCGTGGTGTCGCACGACCGCGTGTTCCTCGATCGCGTGGCGCGAGAGGTGCTCGAGCTGGACCACGGGCAGCTCACGGCATTCCCGATGACGTTCACCCGTTACCTCGAGGAGCGGGAGCTGCGCCGCGAGCAGGTCGAGGCGCACAACGAGCAGGTCGAGAAGCGCATCGCCCAGTTGCAGCGCTTCGTCGAGCGCTTCGGCGCCAAGAACACCAAGGCGACGCAGGCCCAGAGCAAGCGCAAGATGATCGAGCGGCTGCGCGAGCAGCGCGTCGTCCTCCCGCGGCGGCCGCGTGGCATCCGCTTCCACTTCCCCGACCCTCCCCACGCGGGCCGGCTGCTGCTGCGCATCGAGGATGCGTCCGCCGGATACGCGACCGGCCCGGACGTGCTGCGGGAGGTGCGTGTCGAGATCGCCCGCGGCGACAAGGTCGCCATCGTCGGCGCCAACGGAGCCGGCAAGACGACATTGCTCCGGCTACTCGCCGGACTGCTCCCCCCCCGCAGTGGGGTCTGCGAGAGCTGGCCTCACACTCGCTCCGCCTACTTCGCGCAGCATGCGGCCGAGAGCATGGACGGCACCGCGACGGTGATCGGCGCGCTCGAGGAGATGTCCCCTCCGGAGTGGCGGCCGCGCCTGCGCAGTCTGCTCGGCAACTTCCTGTTCAGCGGTGACGACGTCTTCAAGCCGATCCGCGTGTTGTCCGGCGGCGAGCGGCAGCGCGTGGCGCTCGCTCGCATCCTGCTCGAGCCCGCCAATCTCATCCTGCTCGACGAGCCCACCCACCATCTCGATCTCGCGGGCAAGGAGGTTCTCGAAGGAGCGCTCGAGCAGTACCCGGGCGCGATCGTGGTGGTGACCCACGACCGCTCGCTCATGGCGCGCCTGGCGACACGCGTCGTGGAGATCACCGAGGGGCGCGCCGTGGTGTTCCCGGGCGGCTACGACGACTACGAGTCCTCGCGCGTGGCGCGCGCCCGCGCCGCCGAGGACGGCCGGGCCGCGCCCGGAGCCCGCGTGGCGCGCGCGACGCCCTCGGCGCCCGCGCCGCGCGCCAAGGAACGGCCACCGGCCGCCGCGGACCGGCGCCGGACCGCGCGCGAGCTGGAGCGCGTCGAGCGCGAGATCGAGCAGCGGGAAGCGCGCCTGCGCGAGCTCGAAGTCGAGCTCGCCGATCCGGAGGTCTATCACGACGGCGCGCGCGCCCGGGAGAGGATCGCCGAGTTCGAGCGCCTGCGCGCCGAGATCGAGTCGCTGTGGCAACGGCTGGGCGAGCTGGCCTAGGGCTCGAGCACGGCGCGCGCGACGCGCGTGCCCCACTGAGTGCGCAGGCGCGCGAAGTAGATGCCGGGTCGCGCCCGCCGGCCGGCGGCGTCGCGGCCGTTCCAATCGATCACGGTGGCGCCGGCGGGCATCCGGCGCTCCGCAAGCGTCCGCAGCCGCCTCCCCTGGAGATCGAAGAGCTCGAGCCGCACCTCTCCCGCGAGCTGCAGCTCGACGAGGAACTCCACGGGGGCACCGGGCGCGCGCCGCGGACGGGGCCGCAGCAGGATGAGGCCGTCCTCGCTCGGATCCTGGGCCCACCCCGCCTCCGGCGGCGGCGGCGGCGGATCGACCCTCAGCTTCGGCGTCTCGGCGGTGCCGTCCTCGAGCCTCACGATCAGGTCGGCATCGGCATAGCTGATGACGCCGCCTCCCGGGGGCACGACCGCGCGCCAGCGGTAGAACGTGGTGTCGCCGGTGAGCGGGATCGAGGACGCCATGCCCATGGCCTCCATCGAGAGCGGCTCCTCGGTGCCGTCGGGGATCACCCGCAGCAGCCGGATGGCGGCGCTGCGCCCCATCCACCACGAGGAACGGATCGTCAGCGTGACCGAGTCGCCGTGACCGACCTCCGGAGCGCTCCAGCCCATGCCGGTGATGCGGAAACCGTTCGGATCGGCGAGGTCGAAACCGCCGTCCGCGCGCCACATCATGCGCTTGATCTCGATGCGTTGGCCGTTGAGAAAGGCCAGGTAGTCGTACGAGCCGTTCCTGACGTGCTCGGAGGCGAACCACGCCGCGGTGCTGTACCCGAGCAACTCGGAGAGCCGCCCACGATAGGTCCAGCTCGAGGGTCCGCCCAGCGGGTCGGGCCCCGTGGCCCACGCGAGGGGCTCGCTGCCGTTGACCGTGAGGAACAGGTACCAGAGACCGTTGTGATCGAAGAGATGCGGAGACTCGGCGACGTTGCTGCCGGTCGATGCGAGGTGGCTGATCCACAGCGGGCCGAGGTCGCTCCATGCGGTCCAGTCCCCGTCCGACTCCGCCACTCCGACCACCATGGTGCCGGGATCGGACGCCGGGTTGGCCGAGTAGTACACGAGCCGGCGCCGGGGATCGCCCGGATCCTGCATCACGAACGGATCACGGAACGCCGTCCCGGCATCGAGGCTGTCGCAATAGGCCCACGGCACCAGGTCGCAGGCGAAGACCGGAGCGCTGGTTCGCGTCCAGTTCAGGAGATCGGTGGAGGTGGCGAGGCCGATCCGCTCGCGGGACGAGTAGGAGCCGGCACGCGACGACACACCGGTGTAGTAGAGGTGGAACACTCCGTTCTCGATCACGACGCTCGGCGCCCAGACGTGCGCGTTGTCCCACCGGGCAGGGTCCACCGTGAGGATCGGATCGAGCTGCTCCCAGTAATAGAGGTCGGAGGACACCGCGTGTCCGAGATCGCGCGTGGTCGCCGTCTCCGGCAGCGAGGTGTCGATGCGCGTGTAGAAGATATGGTAGAAGCCCTGATACCAGAGGATGGCGAAGTCCTTGGGCCGATACGGGGGGGGCGGCTCCATCCACGACGCGCGGGCGCGGTCCGCGGGCGCCAGCGCGAGCAGGGCGGCCAGGGCCAGGGCGCGGAGCATGGAGGACGGCGGGGGTCCCAAGCGACTCCATCCTTTCGTGGCCGGGTGCCGGGGAACGCGGACGCGTGCCGGGGCCCGCTCGATCCCGCGGATGCCAGAATTATCCGCGCCGCCCCCGACGGGTGTCAACGCGCGAGACCGAGCGCGGCCCGCACCAGCACGCCCACCAGCACCCCCCAGAAGACGCTGGCGAGCGACCCCACCAGGTAGTACTCGGCGAGCGCGCGGCTGCCGCGCTCGCGGGCCTCGGGCAGGCGCAGGATCGCCTTCGCGGCGATGACGAAGCCGATCAGCGCCTCCATCCGCAGCAGGATCGCCAGGAAGATGAGGGCGCGCTCGAACAGCCCGATGGTGCGCCCCGCGCGCTGGAGTCCCGGACGGTCGGGGCCGACCTGGGCATCGATCGCGGCGGCGAAGGGCTCCACCCAGCGACCGACGAGCACCGCGCCGCCCCATACCGCGGCGACCGCCCCGGCGGCCAGCACCCAGGTCCTCGCGTCGTCGAGTCCGCCGGCGATCGCCGCGAGCCCGCCGGCGATCTCCCCCGGACGCGCGATCGCCACGCCCGCCACGATGCTCGCCAGGTGCGCCGACTGGTCCAGCGCCAGCAGCCCGAACGTGCGCGGCTGGATCCGGCTGGTCCACGCATCGATCGCCGCGTGCGCCGCGAGCACCACGAGCAGCGCGAGCCAGACACGCGCGTCACGCGGCTCGGTGAGCGCGACCAGCGCGAGCAGCAGGCCGTGCAGCGCGACGTGCGCGGCGAGCACGGCGGGGCGCAGCTTTCCCGAGGCCACCCGCGTCGACTGCACCAGATAGTCGCCGAGCAGGTGCGCGGTGAGCAGCTTGAGGAACAACGGGACTACGGGTGCCATGACCTTCACACGCCTCCGGGTGAATTCCGCCGTTCAGCCCTTCCGGGGTGAAGAGGCCGCCGCCGGGACGCTGCGGTCGAGCCCCTCGAGGTGCTCGACCGCCTGCTGGACCTCGTTCCACGACGCGGCGCGCAGCCGCTTCGACACCGACTGGAACCGCACGCCCTTGGCGCGGGCGATCTCGTCCAGGCCCTTGCCCTCGAGCCGACCGATGATCGCCTCGCACTGGGGGGAGGTCCAGCGCCCCGCCATGGCGTCCACCAGGCCCAGCACTGCTTCCGCGGTGGCGTCGAACGCCGGATCGCCGCTCACCCAGGTGGTGAGCCGGACGCTGGTGGCGTGGCGCAGCCGCTCCAGGGCCGCGCGCGCCCGGTGGAACGCCTCCCCGTCGGAGGCGAACGGCCCCTTGGGACTCAGCCGCTCGATGGCGCCGCGGCCGATGCCGGCGCGCAGCTGCGGCGCGCGCTCGACCCCGAGGGCGAGTTGGGCGCGGAGGTAGATGAGGATCGAGAGCACCGGGGCGTCGGGCCGCAGCACCGCCTGGAGCTCGTCGCCCTTGAGCACCTCGGGCGCCAGGCGGAAGTGCCCCTCGTAGCGCCGGAGCGTGCGGGCGATCGCCTGCATGAGGGCGCGGTCCACCCGCGGCCGCCTCCGCGCCGGAATCCGCCGCGATGCGCGCAGGTCGCCGATCACCACCTGCCAGGAGCGGGTCTCCATTCCTTCAGCCTCCAGCGGGCGAATGCACCCATTCACCCTTCGGAGGGTTAATATGGGCGCACGGGCCGCGTCCGGTCAAGGTCCCGGGCGCGGGTTCGCCGCCGCTGGATCACCGCGCCCCGCCCACCGCCATTGACGAGCCCCTGCCCTGCGACTAGTGTGCCGGGCGATGGTCGACGTCACGCTACGCGCCTACGTCTTTCTCGACGACCTCCAGCCCCAGCTCGCCGCCTTCATCGGCACCACGGCGCGCGGGTTCCTGCCGGTCGCCGGCGTGGCCTCGATGTTCATCGAGACCGCTCCCGGCCTCATCATCAACCGGCTGATGGACGTCGCGCTCAAGGCTACGAGCTGCACCCCCGCGATCATGGTGGTCGAGCGCGCCTTCGGCATGCTGGAGATCCACGACCACGACAAGGGCCAGGTCACGCTCGGCGGCCGGGCGGTGCTCGACTACCTCGGGATCGACGAGCACGACCGGGTCAAGCCGCGGGTGGTGTCCGACCAGGTCATCCGCGCGATCGAGCCCTACCACGCCCAGCTCATCAACAAGATCCGCTACGGCGACATGCTGCTCTCGGGCGAGTCGCTGCTGATCCTCGAGACCGAGCCCGCCGGCTACATCGCCTTCGCCTGCAACGAGGCGCTCAAGGCGGCGCGCGTGAAGATGCTCGACGCGCAGTTGTTCGGCGCCTACGGCCGGCTCTACCTCTCGGGCCCGGAGGCGCAGATCGACGCCGCGCGCGACGCCGCGATCCGCGGGCTCGCGACGCTGCGCGGCAAGACACTCGCCGGAGGCGCGACCGCCTCGCTTGATGATTCGGTGCGCCGTGAGAGGACGCACCGGATCATCAACGCGAGGCGGTGCACGCTGACGGAGGAGGTGTCGCGGGGCATCGCGCTCGTCGAGGGCCGCGCGCAGGTCGTCAGGCAACGTGCGGTAGGCCACCCGGCTCAGACCGCTCAGCCGTCCGCGGCCGCTGCTCTCGCCGGCCTTCGTTGCCGCGCGTGCTCACGACCTTCGGCCGGCATCGCGCCGGCCACCGCCAGCCAGAGCAACGCGGGAAGCAGCTCGTACAAGTCGCGCACCTCGTTGAACATGCCGAACATCAGTTGGAGCGGCACCAGTGGGATCGCCATCACCACCAGCGCGCGAGCGAGCCTCCACTCGCGACGAGCCCCGCGCATCGCCAACGCGAACAGCGGGACCCAGACGAACAGGTTGAAGCCGACGGGACGCCCGAACGGCAGGCCGCCCGGGAAGAGGACGGTGGATTCGAACGGCTGGAACGCGAACCAGTTCCGCCACTGCGTCACGAGCACCCAGTTCTCGCGGATGTGCTCCTCGACCGGGAAACCGGGCCTGTCGGAGACCATCAGGACGAGCCCCGTCTGGATCAGCGCCACGATTGCTACGCGGCGGACGAAGCGGCCAAGTCGCTGGGTGATCGGGCCATCGTCCACCGCCAGCGCCGCGATCGTCAGCAGGACGGCGGTCTCCTTCGCGACCGCGGCTACGGCGATCAGCACGTCGAGAATGCCATTGCCGGCACCTCGGCGCCACAGACAGAGCGATGCCGCCGCGAACAGCGCCAGCACGAGATGGTCGTACGCGAACACCTGGAAGTTGGTGAACACGTGCAACAGGGGCACGCCGAGCAGCGACAGTCCGACGGCAAGCCAGGGCGAGACCCCGAGCGTCCGGATCCCCAGAGCCAGGAGGCCGAGGAAGACCGCGAGCGAGAGAACGGTGAGGCCAGCCGCGACGAAGATCACCGTGCCGTGCTCGGGCCGGCCACCGCGCGGCTGCGTGACGGGAAGGAGTCGCTCGTCGATCACGGCGCGAATGGGCCCCGGGATGGCCGCGACTCCGATCCGGATGAGTTCACCAGCCAGTACCCGGCGGGCAAATGGATTCCTGGCGGTATGGTCGTAGAATCGGACGACGCCGTAGCGGGGGTTGAAGAACGCGGGGTGCGGAACCAGGGCGTAGAACGCGGTCGCGGCGAGGAGCCAGAGTGCGATGGCGACCAGCGACGGCGCGAAGCGGAGCCGAAGAACCATCATTCCTCTTTACCGGCGAATCCACCGAGAGAAAAGGCGGGAACATGGTGGGGTCGGGTCCCAGCCGTTCCAGTCGGGGAGTGCTCACCGAAGCCATCAACCGACACCGTCGAAGCCAAGCCTGGCGACATGTCGCATACCATCTTACCGTCTGCATCAAAGAACCTGGATATCGTTTCAGAGTCCCCCACGGGGAGTTGCGCACACGCTCCCGAATGGACTCGCGGCCACGCGGAAGGGCTGTAGAACACCTTCTACCCTGGCCACCGACACGGAGCATCCACGTTGGGCCACGTTGCCGCGAGGAA
>Ga0154739_1036_pt1 | contig 20985 bp, 19 predicted proteins | sample Rifle2008BG16ft_FD_105747 | JGI IMG/M metagenome (GOLD analysis project Ga0154739, IMG submission 105747) | Candidatus Eisenbacteria bacterium RBG_16_71_46 | reverse complement strand
TGCCTCGAGCGCACCCACGCGGCGTAGGTCCTGGAACGGCATGGCGATCGCTCCCCGCGCCAGGGTTTCAAAGTTGGCGACGTCGTAGCTCATCTCCAGGGCTTCGCTGAAGTGACATGTTTGCTCGCGGAGCACAACAACCTCTTCGCCCAGTGCCCTTCGTAAGCGGTATAGGGTCTGATAGAGGTTGGTCAGTGCGCGGCCCTGAGGAATGTCCGGCCAGAAGGTGGCGAGCAGTTCGTCGCGATTGACCGGGGCACGGTCGACGAGGAAGAAGAAGAGTTCCCGTGCACGCTGCGAAACCCACTCTGAGCGCTGGACCTCGCGCCCTTTAACAACCACACGGGCTGGGCCCAGAGCATGGATTTGGATCGGTGAGGGCGCCTCGGGGCGAGTTGGCGCCACCAGCTCATCTTTTTGAGCCACCATGGCGCGCGCCCGCGCGAGGAGTGCCCGTACCTGCGGGCCGAGCTCTGCCGAATCGGCAAATCCTTCCAGAAGATCACGACAGGGTTCGGCCTCTCGCACCAACATCTGGTCGTAGCCAAGATCCCGTGCGAGCTTGAGGGCACGATTCAATGAAGCTTCGCTCTTCTCAACCCAACCGAGTCTGAATTGACATCGGGCAAGCAAGAGAAGGACCCAAGCGACATCAGAGTACGAACCCTCGCTGGCCTCCAGGCGACTCTGGGCTTCTTCGAGTTTTAGCCGACCCGCCTGGATGTCGCCCATTTCGGTGAGAATCGCACCGTGCAAACCTACATGCCGTGCAGGAGGCGTGAAACTGGGTTGTCCAATAGCAAGATCTGCGCGGCGCAACCACTCGAGGGCGGCTGGGAAATTACGGGCCGAACGGTTCAGGTCAGCCATTTCCCAAAAGACGTATCCCTGCAGTGAGTTGTCGCCGCTCTCCTGGGCGATCTTGAGCGCGTTACTGTACAGGTCGGCCGCCCACTGGCTCTCACCCAGGTCCCGCAGCAGATCGGCCTGACTGACCAGGATGTTGGCCTGTGTCTGCCGTTCGCCGGCCTTGCGTGCCCAGTCGATCGCCTCCTGATACGTCGCTCGCGCCGATTGATATTGGCCGAGCATATGCATGTCGTATCCCACGTTGTTGAGAACGCGCGCAATCGGACCAGGGACACCCATCTTGCGCCAGATCGCCAGGGCCCTTTGTTGAGCTTGAGCTACTTCCGCTGTCTGACCGAGGACCCTCAGTACAAGTGCCAGGTCAGTAAGGGCCAAGGCATGGTTGTACTCGTGGTTGACTTCTGCGAACCACTCGGCAGACTGGCGAAGGTGTTCCAGCGCTTCGCGGGGACGGTTGAGCTCGAGTTCGCAACGCCCGGCATATCTCGCGGCGAGTGCGCGATCGGAGAGAACTACCTCCTCCGCGTTGGCTCGCTCCAGCACGGCCAAGGCGCGGCGCAGGCCTTCTTCGTAATTCATGCGTTGAACACACTGCCAGGTCCTGCGCAATTCGACTCTCACGAGGCCGGTCTTGTCAAGCCTCCGCTCAAACCCTGTCTGGGCAAGCGCAGCCGCTTCCTCGCCCAAGTCGATGTCGCCACGGTCAACGTAGGTGTCGGTGACCATGAGCTGAAGGCGAGGAACATCCAGCGCAATATCCTTGAGCTGCGATGCCCACTTCAATAGAATCTCGCGGCGGCCGGCTTCGAAGAGGACCTGGGCATGCGCGTCAGCCAGGTAGCCGGCTTTGGTCTGATCTCCGGCCGCGATAAACAGATTGAAGGCGGCCTCCGGCAGTCCGTTTTGCGCATACCACTCCGCCGCCCGCCGCTGCAGGTGCTGCAGGCGTAGCGGATTGCGCTGGCGCAGCCGGGCCCCGAGGAACTCTCGAAACAAGTGATGGAAGCGGTAGGAAGGTTGAGGCTCCCCGACCGCGGTCACGAACAGGCGGCGCGCCTCGACTTGGTCGAGCATCTTGGCGCTGTCGCTGCGCTCGAGAATCGCATCGCAGGAGGGCGGGTCCATCTCCGGCAAAACCGCCGCCTCCATCAGGAAGAGGCGCAGGTCTTGCGGTTGCTGCTCGAGCACCTCTTCCGCCAGGTAGTCGTAAACCATGCCATACTGCTCGCGGCCCATTCCCACGTTGCTCAAGAGGCCGCGCCAGATCAGTTGGCTGCTCAAAAGAATGCCGGTGATCCAACCCTCGGTGTGCGAGACCAATGTCTCCGCATCGTTGGTGGGCAGCGTCAGGTTATTCCGCTTCTGCAGCAGCGCTTGGACTTCGGCCGCGGTAAACCGCAGGTGCTCTTCGCTGATGCCCGCGATTTCCTGGCGCGCCGCAAGCGAGGCGATCTTGAGCGGCGGGATGCGCCGGCTGAGCAAAACGACATGCAACTGCGGCGGCAGGCTTTCGATGAACGAATCGAAGAACTCCACAACCGCCGGCGAATCGTCCACAAGATGGAAGTCGTCGATCACCAGCACGGTGAAATCGGTCGCCGCCTGATCCAACGCCTGGGTCAACGCAAGCCCCAGGCTCACCGGTTGGCTGGCGGCGCTGGGCAAGCCAAGCGTTTCGGGCGGCGGCGGCAGCCAATCGAGCAGCGCCCGATGCAGCGCCTGGAACAAGTCGCTGACAATGGTGACAATGTCGCGATCGGTCTCATCGAGGGAAAGCCAAGCCAGCGGGAAGTCTGCCTGGTGGGCGAAGTTCACCGCCAGCGCGGTCTTGCCGTAACCGGGCGAGGCACACACCAGGATGAGTTTTCGATTGAGGTGGCGCTGTAGGAATTCAAGCAGGCGGGGCCGCTCAAGGAGGTCAGGCGGTGTTCGCGGCACCGTGTACCGGGAGGGACGCGAGCCATGATGCCCCGTCCCCACTGGAAACGGGAAAACACTCACAAGAGGATTGTACCGTTCTTGCACACTTGTGCAATCCGCAGGGTTGACCTGTGCCGCCCACCAACCGCCATATGCGGGAGGCAAGGCAGCGGCAGGCAGCAATCGGCCCTGCCCCAAGTCCATCGGAAGCGGCCGAGAAGAGCAATGCAAGTTACATGCCATCGCCCCTGTCCTAGATGTGCAATACAAGACGAGGGTGATGTTCTGGCTACCTCAACTTCGCTCTTCCCGTCTCGACCCTCGACGCATTGCGCCGGTTGATCCGTTGTGAGCCGCGCCCGACCCTCCCCGAATGCGGGGCGCCACTCCGCAGTGTGATCCGCTTTGAGAATCGTGGAGCGTATAATCGAGTGCCAAAGCCAATGCCATTGCCAACTGTCGTAGTGCAAGTCGACCCGAGCCATCCCTCGCCCGAAATCCTCGCGGAGGCTGCGGCACGTATTCTGCGCGGCGAGCTGGTCGCCTTCCCCACTGAGACGGTTTACGGGCTGGGGGCGAATGCGTTTGATGCGGAGGCGGTGCGCCGCATCTTCGAGGCCAAGCAGCGACCGTTCGACGACCCGCTCATCGTGCACCTCGCTGAGATTGAGGAGGTGGAAATGGTCGCCACGGAGTTTTCGGCCGTGGCCGCGCGACTAGCTTCCCTGTTTTGGCCCGGGCCGCTCACGTTGCTGTTGCCGCGCCACGCCGCCCTGCCGGTCGAAGTGACATCCGGGCTCGACACCGTTGCCGTGCGCATCCCCAGTCACCCCGTCGCCCTCGGCTTGCTCGCCGCGTGCGGCGTGCCGATTGCCGCGCCATCGGCCAACCGCTTCGGCCACACCTCGCCAACCTCCGCGGCTCACGTCGTTGAGGATTTGGATGGAGCGGTCGAGCTTATCCTGGACGGCGGACCGACACCGCTCGGGATCGAGTCGACTGTCGTTGACCCACGCCCGACGCCGGCCGTCATCCTGCGCCCGGGTGGCGTGACGCGCGAGCAACTCGAGGCGGCCATTGGGCCGGTACGCTACGCAGAACCCGGGGAGCGGCGGGCAGCCTCGCCCGGCCGCTTGCCTCGCCACTACGCCCCGCGCGCGGAGGTCATTCTATGCGCGGGCGATTCCGCCGAAGCGATTGCCGCTTCCATTGACGAACATGCCCTGCGCCTGATTGCCGGCGGTCGCTCGGCGGGCGTGCTGGCCGCCAGTGAGGTGCACCAGGAACTGAAGTCCTCGCTCGCCCACGTCTTCGACCTCGGCGGCTGGGACGATCTGCTGGGTATCGCCAGGCGGTTGTTCCTTGGCATGCGCACGCTCGAGGCCGCCCATGTGGAGGTCATCCTTTGCCACCTCGTGCCGGCCCACGGGCTGGGGCTGGCGGTCAACGACCGCCTGCGGCGCGCCGCCCATCCGCTTCAGAAGTAGATCGCACGAGGCGCCTGCTGGCGGTGCAACTTTTCTCCCCCCTCCCCGTCCAACCATTCACCCAAGAGAGGTAGCCCATGGCCCTGCTGGACGCAAAAACGCAATCCCGACTGCGCACGCTTTTCACCGAGATCCGCCACCCGGTGAAGCTCCTGATGTTCACTCAGGCGGAAGGCGGAGCTCTCGAATGCAGCATGTGCAGCGAAACACGGACGCTGGTGGAGGAATTGGGTGCTTTGAGTGATGGCCTAGAAACTGAGATCCGTGATCTCGTCGCCGACGCGGACCTCGCTCGCTTGTACGGGATTGACAAGCTCCCCGCCATCGCGATCCTGGCCGCGGGCTCGCCCGCCAAAGACGCGCGCATCCGCTTCTATGGCATCCCTTCCGGCTATGAATTCGGCTCGCTCATCGAGACGATCCTGATGGTCGGCCGCCAGGATCATGGGTTGGGTGCGGCTGCGCTCGAAGCACTCCGCCGGCTCAAGACCCCGGCGCACGTCCAGGTCTACGTCACGCCTACCTGACCGCACTGCCCGCGAGCCGTGGTGCTCGCCAACCAACTTGCCATGGCCAGCGACCTCGTCCGGGCCGAGACCGTGGAGGCGACCGAGTTCCCGCATCTGGTCACTCGATATCAGTTGTACGGCGTCCCGCACACGGTCATCAATGAGGTTCTCCACATCGAAGGCGCAGTTCCGGAGGCGGCCATGCTCGAGCAATTGGCCATTCTCGACGACGCGCCGAAGATGCGTAAACTAGCCGCTGATTGGGAGAAGCGCCGCAAAGGCTAGCGGCCTGCCCTTTCGCTCCCTCGGACCGCGGCCGCGGGGTTCCAGGTCTTCGATTGGCATCAAGCCTTCGGTCCCGAGCGTAGCGCAGGCTCGTGAGGCCGGTTTCGTCGATAAATGCCCGCTACGCCCAGCGGCGGCCGAACCCGGTAAACTCACCTCGGGCGCGGCGCGCAAGGCCTCCCGCTCCACCCCCACGGGTATAATCGAAACCCATGCGCAACTTCCTCGTGGCGGTCGCGTTCTTTCTCGGCATCTACTTCGTCATCTCCAATTTCTCCGAACTCCAGGAGATCCAGCGCATTCTGGCGCGGGCCGACCTTGGCTTCCTCGTCCTGGCCTTGGTCATTCAGGTGGTCCAATTCCTCGCGGTCGCCCGCGGTTTCCAAACGATATACCAGGCGCTCGGCATGGATGAGAAGCTGGGCAGGTTGTTCTTGTTGTGGGCCTCCGCGCTTTTCGTCTCGACCATTGCCCCGAGCGGCGGCATCACCGGGATGGCGATGTTCATCAGCGATGCGCGCCGTCGCGGCCACTCCACGGCCAAGGTCATGGTGGCCGGCACCCTCTTCCTGTTCTACGATTACATGGCCGTGCTCTTCTTTCTCGCGCTCGGCATCATCGTCCTGATCCGGCGCGGCAAGCTGAGCACGGCCGAGGTCACAGCCACGATCATTCTCGCCCTGCTCGCCACGGGCGTGGGTGCCTTGATGTGGCTCGGCTTGCGCTCGGCCGCCTCATTGGAGCGCCTTCTCGTTCGATTGGCGCACTGGGTGAACCGGCTGCTCATGCCGATCATCCGGCGGCCCTACCTTTCCGAGCAGCGTGCGCGCGATTTCGTCCACGACCTGGCCGAAGGCGCCCAGGCCTTGCGCCTCGCGCCCAACCGGCTCCTGCCGCCAGCCATCTACGCCGCCGCCTCGATGGCGCTTCTGGTCGGCATATGGCTGGTGGTATTCCTGGCGTTCGGCGAGGCCGTCTCACCTGGCACGTTGATCTCCGTCTTCAGCATCTCCTACTTGTTCCTCATCGTCTCCCCGACCCCGGCCGGCATCGGTTTCGTGGAGGGTGCCGCGACATTGCTGTTGCGCTCGTTCGGGTTCTCGTTGGAGAGTGCTGCCATTCTCGTTCTGGCCTACCGCGGCATCACCTACTGGATCCCATTAGGCGTCGGGGCAGTGGCCTTTCGCGTTGTGAATCGCCCCAGCCCTTCGCCTTAGAAGGCACATGGCGAATCCCCGCGTATGGCCCGACCGGGCGCGCTCTCGAAAGACCGCAGCCGGCCGCACCTTACACGCAGTGTCGCGCAGACGCTGAGCACGTCGATGCGCGGAGGGAGAGGCGCCAACCTCTCGAGTGACTCACGACAGCCGATTGCAGCGCATGCGCGGATCGCCCCAAGGAGGCGGCATGGTCGAGCTCAAAGTCCGTTTGACCTATCCTGCTCAACTCGTCAACCAACCCCTGATCTACCATCTGATACAGAAGTTTGGGTTGTACACCAATATCATCGAGGCTCAAGTGAGCCAGACTGAAGGACGGCTGGTGATCTTGCTGCGCGGATCGCCGCAAGCCGTGTATGCGGGGATGGATTGGATTTCGGCGGAAGGGGTCCATGTGGAGCGGCTCGGGGACCCGACCGAGGTCGAATAGGGCTTGGCCGGCTCGCTTGGGGAGGCGACGGCATGCGGCGCCTGATTGTCAATGCCGATGATTACGGCGTGACTCCCGGCGTGTGCGAGGGCATACGCCGGGCGCATCGCGAGGGGGTGGTCACAACCACAACCGCGATGATGAACATGCCGCACACCGCTCCAGAATTGCGGCGCGCGCACGTGGAGACCCCCACCCTCGGCCTGGGAGTGCATCTGATGCTGACGGCCGGCGTGCCGCTTTCGCCGGCGCATGCGGTGACCAGCCTGATTGATGCGGCGGGTCGCTTTGTCCGCCCGCCCGAATTCGTCGCGCGCCTCGAAGACTTGCGGATGGATGAAGTTGAACGTGAGTGGGAAGCACAGATCGAGGCCTTCCTGGCCCTTGGCCTGCCGCTCGACCACCTCGACAGCCACCATCACACCTCCTATCTCTCTCCTCGCCTGCTGGACTCGATGCTGGGTCTTGCGCAACGCTACGGATGTGCCACCCGCCCGGCGGTCACCGACGAGAAGACCTCGTTAGCCCGCGAGATGATCGCCAGTTTTGCGCCGCAGGGGGTGGCTCATGCGTTGGCGGCGATGACATCCACTCCGGTGAAGCATGCCGACCGGTTGTACGTCTCCTTCTTCGACAAAACCGCCACACTCGAGAGGTTGCTGGCCATCGTGAGTGCGCTGCCGGAAGGAACCAGCGAGATCATGTGCCACCCGGGCCTCGTGGACGAGGCCTTGCGGGAGGCCAGTGGGTACGCCGATGCTCGCGAGCGCGAACTGCTTTGCCTGATCGATCCCACTGTGCGCGAAGCCATCGAGAGATACGGCATCCGCTTGTGCCGCTATGCGGACCTTCCGCATGCCTGACGACTCGCGTGCCCGGCCCCCGCGTCGTTTGATGGTGGCGCTTCTGCGCCTGGCATTCCGCTTGCTGTATCACGAATTGGCGTGGTCGTACGAAGCGGTCGCCTGGGTGGTTTCGCTCGGGCTTTGGAAGAAGTGGCGCGAGGCGGCGATCGACTACCTTCCTCCGCAGGGTCGCGTGCTGGAGATTGGTGCGGGCAGCGGCGTCCTGGCGATCGAGATCGCCCGCCAAGGGAGGCAGGTCATCGCCCTGGATCGCTCTCCGCAAATGCTGCGCAGCGCCAAAGCGCGTGTGCAGCGTTCCGCCAGAGGCGCAAGCGCTCCCCCGGTCCGGCTGCTCAGAGCACACGCGTGCCATCTGCCCTTCAAGCGCGAGTGCTTCGCGGCCGTGATCAGCACCTTCCCGACCGAGTACATCTTCGCCCCGCAGGTCCTGCATGAGGCGGCGCGCGTGCTGTGGTCCGGGGGCCGCTTCATCATTGTTCCGAGTGCGGTGTTCGTTGGTGGCAGCCTCCCTCAACGGGCTGCGCGCGGGCTGTTCAAAATCACCGGCCAAGCCCCAGCCTGGATTGAGCCGTTGCGTCTTGCGCTTTCTAAGCACGGGTTCGAAGCCATGGCTAGCGAGAAGGCGGTGAATGGCAGCCGCGTCGCCGTTTTGACGGGAACCAAGCTCTGACGTGGGCGACTTTGGGCGTTGACCCACCCAAGGTGATGCGCTTAGTCACATTTGCGCGTGACAGTTGGCACTGGGGGGAGGCGGTGGCGGGGTCTAGACTTGTGGACATCCGGCAGCTCGTTTAGAGGTGCCCCAATGGCCGAAGCAAGGTGGGAAACCATCCGGGTGGAGATGTGCGAGCGTGCGGGCCAGCCCGCCGCGCTCGAGGTTCAGCGGGTCTATCCCGCGGAGTTCCTCCCCGATCAACCGCCTCACCTCGCGGCGCACCGCTGCTCGCTGGGCATCGCCTGCAACATGCTCGACCGCCCAGGATGCACCTTCGCCGGCACGCTCCCCGGATACGACCCTCGCCATCCTTAGACCGCGCAACGCTTCGCCCCGCGGGCCTCAGGTGCGGCACCTGTCCAACGGCACCGCGGCACTCGGCGCGGCTGCCGCCCTGGCGCATGCACGGCATGAGATGTGCACGGTGCGCAGCGCAACCTGGCGATGGGCACCGCGATGCACCGACCTGCGCGCGGCTTGCATAATCCGTGCGGGGTTTGACACACCTCTGTTTACGGTTTAACATCGAACTAGACCCACGTGCCTCGCCCGCTCGCGAGCGATGGCGGCGCGCGCGTTGCTTCGCAGTTGGCAGGAGACTCGACCATGCCGATCGTCGGCAACCTCAAGGAGATGCCCCTTCCGAGTCTCATCGAGACGAACTGCCGCGCGCTTCAATCGGCGCGGCTGCACCTCTCTCATCGTGACCAGGAGGGGGAGGTATACTTCTCCGACGGTCAGGTCGTGCATGCCGCGACCGGCAGCAACCGCGGCGAGCCCGCGTTGTGGCAGCTCATGCAGTGGGCCGAAGGCACCTTCGTCCTCGAAAACGATGCCCCCGCCCCGGAGCGCTCCATCGACCGCCCGTGGTCCGACTTGTTGCTGGAGGCCATGCTGCACCAGGCAGACTGGAACGCCGGCAAGGCTCGGGAGGTCCCCATGCCCGCAGACGAAATCCAAAAGCTCAAGGCCATCGAAGGCGTGACCGGAGTGATTACGGCCGGGCGCGACGGGGTGGTCATGGGCGCCAGCGTGGCGGAGGGCAATGGCGAGACTGAAGCGGCGGTGACGGTCTTCCTCGGAGCCCTGGCCGAGCAAATCTCGGAGAGCATTCCGGTCGGGCTTTTCGAACAAGGCGTCGTCAGCCAGCCCAACCAGCGCCTGGTAGTCATTCGCCAGGGTGAACGGTTTATCGGATTGATGCTCGACCCGCAGGCTTCCCCGGCCATTGTCCTAACCGCGGCCCGTGCCGCATTGAGCTAGAGGGGCCCGGCAGGCCAAGGAGTCAGGATGTCGCTCAGCGACTTGCTCCGCGAGGTGAACAGCGCGCCGGGCGTCAGCGGCTGCCTTCTGTTTTCGGCGGAGGGCGAGGTGCTGGCCGCAGCCATGCCGGGCGAGTTCGGCGAGGCCGCCCTGGCCACGCTCGCCCGCAACACGGCCCGTTCGATCACGGCGCTCGAGGCCTCACGCCGGCGCGTTCAGGAACTCGATCTCACATTCCAGCAGCAGCGCGTGATTATCAAGAACCTGCGGCCAGGCCACCTCAGCCTGCTGTGCGCGCGCACCGTCAACCTGCCGCTGCTGAATCTCTCGATTACCCCGACCCTCAAGAAGATCACCGCCGAGCTCAAAGCCAAGGCGGCTCTCACACCCAAGCCTCAACCGGTCGCCAAGCCGAGCGCGGTCACGGCCGCCGATGAACCGCCGATCGCACCTGCGCCTGCACCGGTCGCCGCCGTGCCGGAACCGATCGTGGCGCCGGCCCCGGTGGCGCCCCTCCCGCCGGTGGCCCCGGCCCGCGAAGCGATCGAAGAAGAAGCGGCCCCCTCCGCCGACAGCACCCTGCTGCGCTCGATGATGCAGGAAGCACAGCGGGTCGTCGAAGCCGCCAAGGAGAAGGGCGTCGACATCCGTGCCGTCGGCTCGGTGGGCGTCCACCTGCACTGCCCGAAGAGCCGCGACTGGATGGTTCTGCCCACCCTGCCCGTCATCGAGTTGGCCGGCCGTCAGGAGCAGGGCGAATCGCTGGTGGCCCTTTTGGCGCACCTTGGATACGAATCGCGGATGCGCCTGTTTGAGATGCGCGGCGTTCGCCATTTCGTCATTCACAAGGCAAAGTCCAATCTCGTCCTGCACGTGTTTCTTAATGCCTACGAAGTCTTCCACCGCGTGGAATTCCTGGACGTGCTGACGCGCGAGGCGGTGACCCTGCCTCCGACCCATCTGCTGCTCTCGTCTCTGCAGGTGGTCGATGCCAGCGAGATGTTTTTGCGCGAGGTCGGCGCGTTGCTTTCCGAACATGATTTGGGGGTGGGTTCCCAGCCGGAGACCCTCGACGCCTCGCATGTGAGCGATGTGTGCGCCGAGGACTGGGGCTGGTTCCGCACCGCGACCACCAACCTCGACATGCTGATGCAGGTACTCCCCTTCTGGAAGGACCTGCCGGACCGCGACCGCCTGCGGGATCGGATCGGCCGGCTGCGCAAGTCGATCGAAGGCGCGCCCAAGAGCATGCGCTGGCAAGTGCGCGCCCGCGTGGGCGAATCCGTGCGCTGGTACCAGACGCCGATCCAGGATTTGATGGCGCCCGCTGGCGACTAGCGCACGCGCTGGATGAGCTCGCCGCGAGCCGGGGCCGTGTTCGCCAGACCGGTCACCCAGAACGAAGAGGGGATATCGAATGCGCGGCATCGCGGGCTGGACGTCGGGCCGTCATCATGCCGGGGTGTCTGCCTCGGCGGGATGGTGCGGCCAGCGCCAAGACCCGCCGCATCATTCGTCGGGATCATATGTCGGATTCGCGCAAACAGGTGCTACTTATCGCTGACGGACAGAGTCTCGCCGGCTGGCTCGATTCCGCCAATCACCTGGACCTGCCCTTCGACGTTCACGCGGCCGCGACCGACAGCGATCTCTCCAAGGCCTGGATCGCCCCGCCCGTCGATCTCGTCGCAATCGACGCTGGACTCAGCCCCCTGCAACTCGATTTCCTGACCCACCGCGTGCGAATGAACTATCCGCAGGCGCGCGTGGTTGCCGTCCGGCCGGCAGCCTATGAGATAGCCGAGGACGTCCATGGCCGGGTCGACGAGTGGTTGGAACGCTTTCCAGACAACGGCCAACTTCAATCGCTGATCGAGCATTCCGCCCCCGTGGAGCGGCAGTCGGCCATTTCGCTCAAGGTCATCCTCGGCGGCGAAGCCAGCGTGGGCAAGACCTCCCTCATGCGCTACTACGCGACGGGCGTGTTCGAGCCGGCGCGCGACATGACCATCGGCGTGGATTTTCACATCTACTCCATTGCCGTGGAAGGCGAGAACCTGCGTCTGATCGTATGGGATATTGCCGGCCAGGGGCGCTTTGCACCCGTGCGCACGATCATGTACCGAGGCAGCTCAGCCGTCGCGCTTGTTTTCGACCTGCACAACCGCACCTCCTTCTATCAACTGGCGATGTGGTGGCGCGAGGTGCGCGAGCAGCTCGGGGATGTGCCGGTGATCTTGCTCGGCAACAAGGCGGACCTGGAGCGCGTCGTCGCCAGCGAGGAGGCCGAGACTCTGGCGCGCGCCTGGCACATTCCGTATTTCGAGACGAGCTGCGTCGATGGACGCGGTGTGAAGGAGTTCTTCCTCTCCCTTTCGGCTGCCGCCTTGGAGCACGCGCGCGCCCATCCTCCGACCTCCAACGCGATCACGCTCGACAGTTAGAGAAGTTCGATTCCCGACACAAAGGCTCGGCCATGCCCCTCGCCGTGCACTAGAGAGATGCGGATGGCGCCGTCGGCGGGCACGGGTCGCTGCTCATATCCATCGCGGGGGATGTTCTGGCGGCCGCCATGCCGGCCTTGCCCCACTTACGCGAACGCATCGAGGGCCTGCACCAGTCGATCGAGCGCGCGCCCAATTGCGCCCGCTGGCAAACACGCGCCCGCGTGGGGTCTTCGGCGGGTTGGTACAAGTCGCCGGCCTTCCCAACCGAGATCACGGGCGAAGACGCATGCGGATAGCCTCAATCGGCTCTACCCGTTCGCGCCGCGGCCATACGCATCGGCGACGTTCGCCCAACACTTCCCCACTTCTTTCCCTGCAATTCCCTGCAATTGCCGATGTGTCGCGATTGTCCTGCTCGCGTTGGGCTTAGAATTCGAATTCAGCCTCCCGACCTGGGTAGATTGGCTTTGGTATAATCGCCCAGTTGTACAGGAGTAGGATTCGTCATCCATGCCCGATACACAGAAACCAGCTCACACTAGCCGCGTCTGCCCCAACTGCGGCACGCGCGTCGCAGAATCGGCCGCGCGCTGCGCCGTCTGCGGAACCGAACTGACCCCCGGCGGAACGCGCCGCGCGGCGTCGGCGCGCATGACCGGCCGCGGCCCAACGTTGAGCATCCCTTGGCCGGTGGCGATCGCCACCCCGGCCGTGTTCATGCTGATCGGGGCGGTGATCATCGCGTTGATTGCGCGCTCGGGGCGCGCCTTTGCCCCAGGCGCCGCCAGCGCCACGCCCACCAACACCTCCGCCCCCAGTGAAACGCTGCCGCCCACTTCCACGCCCGAACCGACGCTCACGCCTACTCCGCTGCCTCCGGTGGAGTATGTCATCGCCTCCAACGATACCTGCGTCGGCCTGGCCATTCGCTTCAACGTGTCGGTCAATTCGATCTTGCAGCTCAACAACCTGCCGCCGGCCTGCAACAACCTGAGCATCGGGCAGAAGCTGCTCATCCCGCAACCCACGCCCACGCCGGTGCCGCCCTCTACGGCCACCTTCACCGCGCTCGAATCGACCCGCACCAGTTGCGAGCTGTTTCCGTACACGGTGCAAGAAGGGGATACGCTGGCGGGCATCGCGGCCAACTTCAACGTCACCATCGATGGAATGAAGGAATTCAATCAGAACATCTTCGGCGACACCGTGTTCACCGGGCTGACGGTCCAGGTTCCGCTGTGCCGCCGCTTGCCCACACCCGGCCCCACGCCAACGGCCACCCCGCCGCCGCCCTACCCCGCGCCCAACCTGCTCAGCCCGCGCGACGGGTCGGTCTTCGGCTTGAGCGATGAGTCGGTGGCGCTGCAGTGGGCCGCGGTCGCCGCGCTGCGCGATAACGAGAGCTACCTGGTGACGGTAGAAGACATTACCGAGGGCACCGGCCGGCGCACGCAGGCTTATGTCACCGAGACCAAGTACATCGTCCCCAGCACGCTTCGCCCGAGCGATACAAGCACCCACCTCTTCCGTTGGACGATCGAGGTCGCGCGCCAGACGGGTACGACCTCCGACGGCAAGCCCATCTACTCCTCCGGCAGCCCGCGCAGTGACCCGCGCATCTTTGGCTGGAGCGGCGGGCGCACGGCGCCGACGCCCACCTCCTAGCAGCTTGCATCTCTGATTCTCTTCCGGCCCGTACACGCGTGCGGGCCGGTTGCGGTTCTTCCATCGCGCAAGCGTCTCGGGCCTGCGCAGTGCGACGCTTCTCGCACGGTCGTTCGTCATCCAGCGCCGCTTCTACAATTCCCTGCCAGGGTTCTTGTGGCGCAGGGCGTGCGCCGCTGATAGAATGGAGAAACGCCTGGCGAAATCCGTGCCTGGTCAAGAAGGAAGCGATGCGATGAGCAATGCACCGCGAGCGACCTCCGGCAAGCAGATCCGCCTGACCACGCTTTCTTCGTGCGCGGGTTGAGCGTCGAAGCTCAGCGCGGAAACGCTGGCGCAGGTCCTGCTGCCATTGCGGGGGATCTTCCCCCCAGGTGAATATCCCGACTTGCTCGTCGGACTGAACCCAGCCGACGATGCGGCCGTCTATCGCCTGGGTCCGGATCAGGCGCTCATCGTCACCACCGATTTCTTCACGCCGGTGGTCGATACCCCGTACGAGTACGGCGCGATCGCCGCAGCCAATTCACTCTCCGACGTGTATGCGATGGGCGGCAGGCCCATCCTCGCCCTCAACATTGTCGCCTTCCCGCCGCAACTCCCGCCCGAAATCCTTACCGAGATCCTGCGCGGGGGCGCCGAGAAGGCGCGCGATGCCGGCGTCGTCATTGCCGGCGGGCACACCGTGCAGGATAAAGAGCCCAAGTACGGGCTGGCCGCGATCGGTCTGGTTCACCCGGATCGCTTGATGACCAAGACCGGGGCGCGGCCCGGCGATTGGCTCGTGCTCACCAAGCCGCTGGGGACAGGCGTCATCACAACCGCCGGAAAGCAGGAGAAGGCCAAGCCTGAGCATTTGGCGGGCGCGATTGCGTGGATGACGCGGCTGAACGACCGTGCCTGCGTGTTGGCTCAGGAATTCGAGCTGCGTGGGGCCACCGACATTACCGGATACGGCCTGCTCGGGCACGGCATCGAGATGGCCGAGGCTTCGGGCGTTGGCATCGAGATTGACCTGAAGGCCGTACCGTTCATGGAAGGTGCGAAGGAGTACGCCGCCGCCTGGCTCTTCCCCGGCGGGACACATGACAACCGCGCCTACTTTGGCCCGCGGGTGAATGCGGCGGTGGGCATCGCCGACCCCGACTTGATGCTGCTCTTCGACTCGCAAACAAGCGGCGGCTTGTTGCTGTGCGTCCCGGCCTCGAAGCGCGAGGCGTTCGAGAAGCGGGCGGCGGAGATGGAGCAGGCAGTGTGGTTTGTTGGGAGGGTGATGGAAGGAGAGGGGATCCAGGTCGCCTAGAACGATTGACGACGAGCGGGTTGCACCAAGGTCACGGCGTTGCGCACCAGCCTCAACGGGAAGGCCTTAGCCCACATCGATATAGGCAATTGTACTGGGTGCGGTCTTCGTAGCTGCTTCGACGATCATCTTGCCCTTCGCTCCAAGTCCTCGTACTATCCTCTGGGCACATATGAAATGCAACGTGAGGGCAATCCGATTGCTGTCCGCGCCGTGTAGCATCTTGTTGGGTGGCCCTGCGCCCCCCAGATCGCACTTACTAACAGAGGACACGAGATGACACCATCCCTCGGCAACCTCCTCGACGGCATCCACCCTCATGTGCTCCAGCTCAACGTCAGATGGGCCCAGTATCGCATCCTCTTCACAGTCTCGGATGCGAGGATGCGAACCCTCTCCGGAACTGCCAACGGGTTCTTCAGGCTGCTACATGACACCTTCCGCGACGACGCGTTCGTAACGCTCAGCCGCCTCACCGATAAGAGCCATACACTCGCTCAGACCAACCTCTCGCTTCAAACGCTTGTTGAAGCCCTAGAGGCATTAGCTCCTCCCGCGTCAAACAAACAAGCAAGAGACACCCTCAACATGCTTCTGACCAAGGTAAGCGCCATCCGCGCGTGGCGCAACAAGTGGCTTGACCATATTGACCAAGCCACTGCACTTGCCAAAACTCCACTCCCATCAGCGGCAGTTGTACGCGGCGATTTTGACCATGCAATCGAGCTCGTGAACAGCGTGATGGCCGCGGTCGGCGCCCATCTTGGCAGGGCACCATTCGACTACGAGAACGTCCTCGTACTTGGAGACGCCAATTCACTCCTACAGGCCCTGGCCGCGCCCTGACCCAACCCTCTGGCCACCTAACCGCCCGCTGTGCCCGACGCGGCTTCGGCCGCGTGGGGATCAGGTGCTTGCTCGCCGGCTAGTTCTCCATAGAATGGAGTCGCCGCGGCTCACGCCGCGCCGGCAAGCTCGAGGCCGTTAGGCGTAAGCCGATTCGGCGCCAGGTGGAGGCCGTATCACATGCAACAAGACATCTTGAAGAAGCTCAAAGAGAAGGCGCAGTATCTTCGGGAGTGGCTCGCAAACTACAAATCCGCGCACGAAGTCGCGCCCGAAGTGCAGAAGGACCTGGACTTCACCGAATGGATGATCCGAACCGTTGAATCCGCGCCTCCAGAGGCCGAAGAAATCCAGCTGCCCGATCTCATGTACGTTGTTGACGCCAGTTCTACCTATCTGAGAGACGCCCTTCCGCCTATGCCCCACTACGAATTCCCGGCGTTGATTGCCGCATCAGCATTCACAACGAGCGGCACTGCATCGGTCTACGAGTACGCGGCCCGCGTTGGGGACTTGGCCTCACCCCCAGCGATCGAGTACTCCGACGAAGTCACCCAAGCATTCCGGGATCTTCAAGCCACCCACGACCGCCCCGCCGAAGTCCGCCGGGAGCTAGCAAAGCTCGCCAACTCAGGCACATTGTCCCGCTTTGACACCGCGCTGAGAAGCGTCCAATCCTACCAACTGGGGACAACCAGCCGAGCCGCGCCAGCCAACGATATGCGCAACCTAGTTGCGGGAGTAGTGGGCGATCTCTTCGAGCGAGCACGATCACACCCAAAAGAGAATATGAACTGGCAAACGATGGCATTGCGCTTGGCAATTAACGGGACCAATGGCCCACAACACCCCCAGTTGGTCTCTCTCGAAAAGACTCATGCATCCCTTGTCTCCCGATTGTCCGATGCGATGAAGGACCGGGAAGCAGGCTCTCTGACCAACATCGCCGACATCTGGGCGCAAGTCCAAGACCACCTGCTAACACTTCTGCGCTTTGTCACCCTGTAGTCCAGGCACTATCGCCCTTCCGCCTAACCACCCACCAGTGCCGACACGGCTTCCGCCGCAGGGGGTATGCGCACTTGCCTACTATCTCAGAGGTTATAGAATAGAAGTCGTGCCTGCAATGTCGCGCGGCACAGTCCGAGGCCGTTAGGTGGCCTGGGCTGAAGGTTCTCAAGCGCCTTGGCCGGTGTGACGACGTGACAAACGAACATGAACTTCTCGCTGCTTGGCGCTCCAACCTGAGCCTTCTCCAGTCGGCTGTTGCCAACTGGCGAATCCTCGCCGCTCTCACAATCGCAACGTTCGCGGCTATCTTCCTCTTGGGTCCTTTCTTCCTCCCAATACCATTTGCTTTGCTCTTGGCCACTACGGCGCTCGCATCCATCATCCCTCGAGTTCTCGACCTGGTCCTGAGGTTCACGGCAATTCCCGAAGCACCACGCCGCCCAACAAAGGCGCCCATCTCAGCATATGTCGGCGTTGCAGTAATGTTGGCAGAATCCGTCGTCCTTATCGTGTTGCCAATCTCGATCATGATCCAGCGCGGCGCCTTCTGCCGCTACAACATCATCTGCAACGCCCTCACAGGAGGCGGCTGAAGCTGCATCCAACCCAGGCCACCTAACAACTCGCTGAAGCTGACCCGGCGGGCGGCGCTTAGAGGGCCAATTGCCTGGCCCGCCGGCGGGGCGCACAATCCTGGTCGGTCAGTCCGCTTCCGCCGGGCAGCTTAGCTCGAGGCCGTCAGGCGGGCTCATGAGGTTTGATCTACAATCCAGGAGCCACAGAGGGAGGTCCAAGTGGATTCCAAGAAGCTCATCGATCTGAGAAAGGAAGCAGAGAAGGCTGTCGCCGACATGCCAGACGGCGAATTGAAGTTGAAAGCCTTCGAAGTGATCCTCGGGCATCTAATATCCGCGTCATCCACCGAGGGTCAAAAACCCCCGAAGTCAGCAGGCGCTGTTGAGGAGGCAGAACTGTCTGATGACCTCCCCGCCAGGTCGGTAAGCGGTCGTCTCATGGTTCTACGCCAGGAGGCCTTCTTCAAGGCTCCCAAGTCCCTGCCCGAGATAAGGGAGGAAATGCAGGCCCACGGCTGGCACTACCCACAAGCAACAATCGGCCCGGTCCTGATCACCCTCGTCCAGAAGCGGCAGCTTCGCCGTCAGCGAGTCCAAGACAACAAGCGCAGACTTTGGAAGTACACCAACCCATAGCGTGCGGCAATGTCAATCGCCCCTTTCGACGACTTCCGGGAAGCCGTTTCCCAAGCCGTTGCCTTCGCGAAGTCCCTCCCTCGGCAGAATGCACGTCCTTTGCCATCTTCCCGAGCATCGGGCTCCCTCGCCACCTGCGTAGCCAACCTCCGCAAGTCCTTCCTCAAGCTCAAGCGCCGATTCCCGCTCGAGCGTTACCCGCGGGTCGCCTTCCAACTCGCCGCGATCGAGCCTCTAGTCGACCAGATCGTTGCCACCTTCCCCGCTGCCCCCTCACAAATGCTTCTCCTTCTCCGTGAAATCAAGATCAAGAGTGATCTTGACCTCTCTGCGGAAATCGAATCCGAAGGCGCTTCCATTCAAGCGCCCCCTCAACCACTCTTTCTTCCCGATGATCTCATCGAAGATCGCCACCACGTGCTCAAGAAGATACTTTGGGAAGTGAACTCCACCTATGAGACAGCCTGCTACAACTCATGTGCCGCTATGATTCGCCGCCTCGCCGAATCCATGATTATCGCAGCCTATGAGCGCCACAACCTCCAGATGGTCGTCACCGATGCCGACGGCAACTACCTGGCCTTCAAGGATCTCATCGGCAAAGCGACATCCCAGAGAGAATTCAAGCTCACACGAGAAACGAAGAGGGTTCTACCAGACCTCAAGTTCTTCGGCGATCTAGCAGCCCATAACCCTCTTGCACTCGTTCGCAAGCCCGACCTCGACCGCCTTCACGCCGCCACCAGATGTGCAATTGAGGAGCTCTCTCGCAATATCTAAGCCGCCCCGAGCCCACCTTACCACTCACTAGTGCCCTGGAAATCCACCAGGATCTTCGACCGACGCGGCTTCCGCCGCGGGGGGAACGCGCACATGCCAGCTACCTCAGAGGTCATAGAATAGAAGTCGTGCCCGCCACGCCGCATGTCACCCCCCGGCCCGCCGGGCCAGGGAGGCCGTTAGGCGGCCCCCGAAATTGTGGTTTCCAAGCGCCCGGCGAGGCCAGCTCGGATCAGCGCCGGCAAGCGAGCAATCCGCGAGGACTCCCATGGCTGATAGCATCACACGTCTCGTTGCCACAGGCTATTCCTCAACGCATGAGCAAGTACTAAAGGTCGTTGATGGCCTCGACGACCGCACTATCATGTGGACATCGTGCAAGACGGCACCCTCTATCGCGTTCCATTTGTGGCATATGGCGCGCTGGGCCGATTACTTGCAGGAGATGATCAGCGGCAGCACCGGGCAGATATGGGAGACGGAGGGGCTCGCAAGGGAGTGGGGCTTCCACGATTCCGATCTGGGATTCGCCGAGACAGGCATGGGCCTGGATGACGATGCTTCGGCTTCGCTGCCGCTGCCCAAGAAGGATGTCCTCCTCGAATATGCTCGTCGGGTGTTTGCCAAGGCGGACCATGTCGTGGGTACGATGAGTGAAGAGGACTTCCATCGCACGGTTCGGGACCGGCATGAGGCCGAGTGGAAGGAAGCCGAGATCGGCGACGCGGTTCTGAGTTGGCTCAAACACGACAACCGGCACCTCGGCATGATCGAATGCATGCTCGGGGTGCAGGGGCTACGCGGAACCGCGACTCGTTAGCAGGAGGAGCGACGGACTTGCCTGGACAGGATGGCTCCAGAGCTCCGTGAGTGCCCTGCCCGCCAACTGTCCGTGGAGTGAGGGAGGGCCTGCCCGCAACCGCCGGGCAACATCCCGCAAAGGGCGCAGGACTTCGTAGCTCGGGGCTGCCAGGCGGCCGCTTGACTGCAGTCGCATAGAGAAGTTGAGATGACTCCGCAAGTAGTCACTTCGCTCTCACGCTCCATCCTTCCGCTGAGCCGCGCATTCAATCACAGCAGGGGATTGCCCCGGCTCGTCGCATTGGTCTCCCCCACTTGACCAGCCTGCCTCCATGGCGCCCGTGCGGTGCACAGAGTGCTGGCCAAAGGAAACCCGGACGCCGACTTGGCGGCGATGATCGTTTGGATCGAAATGCTGCCGGAAGATAGGGTGGCGGATGTCATCGCTCTAGCGGGGGAGATGACCGATCCCCGGATTCGTTGGTTTCACGATCCAAAGCGGCGCGCTGGTAGGGCCATCGCGGCGTCCCTCGGCGCTGCGGGCCATGTTGCCTGGGATGTCTACCTCTACTTCGATCCGGACGCGGAGTGGAAGGACAAGCCGCCGGCACCTCGGCAATGGACTCACCAGCTCAGTGACACGTGGGCGGATCCGACGCGCCTCCGATTCGGCAATCAGCTAGAGCCTGAACTTGCAAACCTTCTCAAGGGCGTGGTCGGCCAGTGATTGGCTGCCTGACAACTCGCTGCAGGCGGCAGAGGGCGGCTACCGCTTGTGGGCCACCTCGAAGCCGTCCATGACGATCGGGGCCGCCGTTTCTGTCGACCCGGCTTCCGCCGCAGGGGGAACCTGCACTTGCCAGCCATCTCAGAGGTCATAGAATAGAGGCTGCGCCCGTCACGCCGCGCGTGCCCCGCTGGCCCCATGGCAGGGCGGGTGATCTACCTGCCCTGGGCGCGGGCCGGCCGAGGCCCTTGAGCAGGCCATTCAGTGTTCTAACCGCTCTTAGGGGGACCACAAAATGCCTGACAGACGACTCCAAATCGCCAAAGTGTTCCTCTTTACGGTGCTCCTCAGTCCAATTGACCTCCACGGGGCGTTCAACGGTTCCCTCGGTCGGACCTTTCCTCAGCCGAAAGGTTCGATAGATGCCTGCGGCCGTCAACTCTACAATACGGACGGAACACCCCTGCACTACAGAGATCATTGCCTTGCCCTAAGCGGCAGCGCCCTAGTCCTTGGGAATGGTCCGCCGCCAAACGATCGATTTGAACCACCGTATGTTGCCTACTCCACCGGTGGCTCATCGGTCCAAGCCGTTTCCATGGATGACTTCAATCAGGACGGTAAACTGG